>Ga0315280_10000771_pt1 | contig 58306 bp, 75 predicted proteins | sample YL17G06_40_MG_FD_203697 | JGI IMG/M metagenome (GOLD analysis project Ga0315280, IMG submission 203697) | Sediment microbial communities from Yellowstone Lake, YNP, Wyoming, USA - YL17G06_40 | ecosystem: Environmental > Aquatic > Freshwater > Lake > Sediment | place: USA: Wyoming | collected... | reverse complement strand
CAAAACGAACCAGCCAAAACTAATCCATTTGTCTTCATTGCGTTCCCCAAAATAAATTATGCAATGAAGGTATATAAACTTAGTTAAGGTAGACTACCATAAAATCGGGTGTTCTCTTAATAAATTGCTTCCGAAAATCCTTAACCGCTCGTCTAACCGGACCGTCATCGACCAATTCAAACGACGGGAGGTTCGCATCTAGTAAGCTCGCTCCCATTGTAGCGAAATAAGACTTAATTATCGAATCAATTCCAAACGAATATTCTCCGAAGTTATACCATCCTCTTGTAACGCCTTCAAACTGCAATTCATCAGCGGTTAAGCAGACTAATTTAATAGCGCGCGTTTTATTAATATATTTTGCATGCTCCCCGTATATCTCCTTCGCTATAGATAATACACCAAAGGCAAAATCCCGAGAGGAGGTCGTCTCATCCATCACTAAACCACATTCATATCCTAATTTGATATAAAGATAACCCCAACTATTTGTATTTATTGTAAGAGTCGGGTTTTTGGTCTATCCAATTCTTCAAAACTTCTTCGATCGCGATCTTAATCTTCCCCTTCTTCGTCCCCAACCGTCTAGCGACCTCGTCTCTAAATGCTTTCTCCGACTCCTCGTCAAGCTCTACAACGATTAGATGAAGCCCTCAAGTGCTTTACGAAAGCAACAGAGCTAGCGCCAGACGAACCTACATTCAGTGTTGCAGAAAAGCTGGGATACAAGAATAGCTGGCTCCTCGCTGTTTTGTGTGGGTAAACCTGGGGATGAGGAATCCATTGGCCGGATCACATCAATGATGTGTATCCCAAGAGGGCAAATCCTGGGGCCATTTATCGCTATCAATCACCATCTTTGTACTCCCCTGGCAGGATAGTGAATCATGAATGTTGTTGGTCGATATCCTGAAGTTGCCCACAGGATATAGCGAAGAGCCGAATAGCTTTATCCGTGAATTGTGGGTCAGAGCAAATCAGGAGTGGAACATTGGGTATCTGCCCTGACCCTGATCAAACGATCATCTATTAGCCCATCCCGGCCAGGAGTCAGGCGGATTTTTACTTTTAAAGGCTGCTAAATATAATGCACAATCAGCGGCACCATCAGCACCCCCATGGCGTGCGTCTTGTGGATTCCCGCCACGGGCGCGATCAGCCCCACCACCGTGGACAGGAAGAAGATGAAGAGCCCAAAGATCCCCGTAAAGGCCAAGGTCATGGCCACCAGGAATGCCAGCACCACTAGGCAAAGCAGCCGGTAGTTCAGCCGCGAAATCACGCGCGCCGTCCCGCGTGCCGTGCCGATGGTCGCGAAGTAGGATGCAGTGGCTACTATTATCACAATTATTATCATCTGCGCCAGCACGCTCTGGTCCAGGGCCATGAGCTGCTGGATGGCGGCGGCCGCGCCGCTGCGGGGCTTTTGGATGACGTAGAGCGCCACCAGTGAGAACATGGCGTTGGCGGTGTTCACCCCGGCTATGGAGACCAGAAACTCCTCCGCGGACGAGGGCGCGCCCAGGCGCGTGGCGAGCGCGGCCACGGAGGGCGAGACTCCGGGAATCCAGGCCACCACCGAGCCTCCCAGGCTGCCGGAGAAGACCGCCTTGGCCAGAGCGCTTGCGGGCATCTTGATCTCTGTCTCCTCCTGCTCCGGTATCTCCGTGTTCGTGGAGAGGCTCAGAACGAGGGCGGAGGCCCCGAAGATGCCGGACAAGAGGGGCAGCAGCACCTGCGGCTCCAGGCCCAGGGGCGAAGAGAGCATGCTCTCGTGGTTGAAGGCGAAAATTCCCAAGAAGCCGCTGGTCAGGAAGAGCAAAGCCGCCAGGGCTTTGTACTTCCAGTGCACCAAGGAACCCTGCCCCTCGATCCAGGGGCCCGTCTCGGCTCTGATCATCATCAAGGCTATGGCCAGCAGCAGAACTCCTACGTACTTCATGAGATGATCGTAGTAGCTGGAGAAGATCCAGGAGAGAGGCAAGACCAGGAAAAGGGCAATTACGATCGATCCGGCGCTGCCCAAAGCCGAGAGCCGCACCGCCTCGATGCCCCGGCCCTCCAGCATCAGCCTCTGGCCGGGAAGGACGGTCAGAGCAGTGTCGGAGTCCGGCGCTCCCAGGAAGATGGCAGGTATGGCATCGAAGAATGTCTGGGAGATGCTGGCGGCGAGGATTATCGACGCCATCTGATAGGGCGTCAAGCCTTGGGCCATGAGCTGCGGCGAAAGCGCTAAGAGCAGGGCTGCGAAGTTGTTCAGGTGCAATCCCGGAGTAAGCCCGCTGAGGATTCCGAGGATAAAGCCCAAGACAACGCAGACTGCAAGGATGATATCAATCATTTACTTCGCCGCAATTCATAGGAGTTATCATCAGTATGTTAATAACTTACTTATAATCCTAATCTTTGATCGGTGTTAGCCACCCGTCCAGGCTGGCGGAAGGGACATTTGACAAAGCCTGTTTGCGGCAATGCACTGGCTTTGGAAAACACTTAAATACTGGCGGATAGTCGATCTTAGTATTCCGCACAGGGGCCAGAGGCCCTGGGCGCATGGACCGGTAGGTTCGAACGCGCGAGCAGCGCGTGAGTTGGTCTCAGATGGAGACCATGCGGAGGAACTAAATGACATTTGAAAAGACAAATCCAAGGATAGTCCGTCTTATCGGCGATCTCAAGGCGGCTTCTCGCGAAAATGGCGCTCCACTCTGGCGCGACATCGCCAAGAGACTGGAGAAGCCCAGGCGCAACTATGCTGCTGTAAACCTCAGCAAGATCAACAGGCACACTCAATCAAATGATATCGTGCTTGTGGCCGGAAAGGTTCTGGCCGCGGGTGACATTGAACACAGCGTCACCGTGGCTGCCCTCAGTTTCAGCGGCCAGGCCATGTCCAAGATCCTGAGTGCTGGCGGAAAATGCCTGGCGATTGAAAAGCTGATGCAAGAGCATCCCAAGGGATCCGGCATAAAGATTTTGAGGTGAAGCGATGATAGTAGTAGATGCAACTGGATTGGTCCTGGGACGCCTGGCGAGCCTAACCGCCAAGAGCCTTCTGGCGGGCGAAGAAGTCAAGATCGTCAATGCCGAGAAGGCCATTGTAACCGGCCGAAAGGAGTTCATTTTCAGCGATTACGGCCAGGCCAGGGCCCGCGGCCATAAGGAGAGAGGACCCTACTTCCCCAGGCGTCCGGAGATGATTCTCAAGAGGACAGTGCGCGGCATGCTTCCCCACAAGATGAGGCGCGGAAGAGATGCCATGTCCAGGCTGCGGGTCTATGTGGGCATTCCCAGGGAGTTCAAGGGGATGCAGTTCGAGCAGCCTGTTGGGGCGAAGATGAGAGACGAGAGCAATAACAAATACGTCGAGCTTGGCTCTTTGAGCAAGAGGCTGGGCGCAAACTTCTGAGAGGTTCGCTATGAAGATAATCAATTCCTCGGGTAAGAAAAAGACGGCAACTGCCAGGGCCACTCTGAAGGAAGGAAACGGCATCGTTCGGATCAACAAAGTGCCTTTGGATATCTACGAGCCAAGGCTGGCCAGGCTCAAGATCCAGGAGCCCGTTCAGATCGCGGGAGATTTGATCAAATCCATGGACATCGATGTGGTTGTGAGCGGCGGCGGGACCATGGGTCAGACAGACGCCGTGCGGACCGCTATCGCTAAGGGCATCGTGGAATGGACCGGCGATACGGCGCTCAAGGAGGCATTCTCCGAGTACGACCGAAATCTCCTCGTCAGCGATCATCGTCAGAAGGAGAAGAAGAAGTTCGGCGGACTTGGTGCCAGGTCCAAGTACCAGAAGTCCTACAGGTGAAACTGCTTGATTCCTGTCAGGTGCTTTTCCTGTGGCAAAGTTGTCTCCCATGTCTGGGAGGAATACCGGGAGCGCATCAAGACCGAGGCTCCCGGCAAAGTCTTGGATGACTTGGGAATAGACAAATACTGCTGCAGGCGCATGCTCCTCTCCCATGTGGAGATAGTGGATACGCTGAGGCGGTACCAGTAGAAGGGGGGTTGTAGGGTAGCCTGGTCCATCCTACAGCGTTCGGGACGCTGTGACCTGAGTTCGAATCTCAGCAACCCCATCATACTCTTCCTTTTGAGGTGGCTATTTGAAGGGTGAGAAATATACCAGATATGAACGTGCGCGCATAGTGGGAGCACGGGCTTTGCAGGTTTTCATGGGCGCTCCAGTATTGATCGACACCGAGTTAACCGACCCTCTCGAAATAGCGCTTGAAGAGATGAAGCTGGGCGTAATTCCCATCACGGTAAAACGCGATCGCAACAGGTAGGTGAATTAGTTGGAAGAAGATGAGGTGATAACGGTAGAGGGAGAATACGAGACTCTCATACCCATCGACGAGTACCTGGCCGCAGGGGTGCATATTGGTACTCAGCAGAAGACGAATGACATGATGCCCTACATTTACAGGGTGAGGACGGACGGTCTGTACGTTTTGGATGTTCAGTCCACAGACAAGCGCATCCGGCTGGCGGCCAAATTCCTGGCCAAGTATGATCCGGCCCGTATCTTGGTAGTATCTGCCAGGCAGTATGGGCAGCGGCCTGCAACCATGTTCGCCAAGGCCATCGGCGCTACCGCCAACGTAGGAAGGTTTGTGCCCAATACCCTGACCAATCCGGCTTTCCGAGGCTTCATCGAGCCCGATGCGCTTATAGCCACGGACCCCAGCGGCGATGCCCAGGCGGTCAACGAAGCCGTGGATGTGGGCATACCGGTGATAGCTCTCTGCGATACCAACAACATGACCTCCAATGTCGACCTGGTGATCCCCACCAACAACAAGGGCAGGAAGGCTTTGACGCTTATCTACTGGCTCTTGGCCCGCCAGGTGCTGCGTGAGCGCGGCGAAGAGGACAGGTTCAAGTACACTATCTCGGACTTCGAGATGGAGTTTTGATCCATGAGAAATCCGGCTGTGGCAGGTCAGTTCTATCCCCAAGGCGAAGCGGAGCTGCGCCAGCAGCTGGAGAAGATGTTAGGAAGGGCAGAGCAAGAAGAGCTTCCTGTACTGGGTGCGGTGGTCCCGCATGCCGGGTATATGTACTCCGGGCCTGTGGCAGCGGAGGTCTATGCTCGCCTGCCCAAAAGAGACACCTATGTGATCCTTGGTCCCAACCACCACGGCCTTGGCGCGCCCATTGCGCTCTCGCGTGACGCCTGGAGGACGCCTTTAGGGGTCGCCCTGCCGGATCTGGAGCTGGCAGACGCCCTGGCGGGCACCATCATTGATCAGGACGAGCTGGCGCACAAGCGCGAGCACTCCATCGAGGTACAGATACCTTTTCTTCAGGCTCGATTTCAGGGATTCAAGATCCTGCCCATAGCCATGGGGCTTCAGGACGAAGAGACGGCCATCGAGGTGGGGGAGGAACTGGGCAAAGCCATCCGCAAGCTGAACAGGAATTGCACCGTGGTTGCCAGCAGCGACTTCACTCACTATCAGCCGCAGGAGGTCGCCCGCAAGGTCGATGCCCAACTTATGGAGGCCATCCTGAACATGAATATCCATGAGCTTTATGCCAGGATTTACCGATATGATGCTACAGCCTGCGGCTATGGGCCCATAGCTGCGACCATAACCGCCGCACGGGCCCTGGGCGCCACCAGCGGCAAGCTTCTTCGTTACGCCACCAGTGGAGATGTCACAGGCGACCACAGCCAGGTGGTCGGGTACGGAGCGATTCTCTTTACCTGAGGAGGGCCATTTTTGACTGCAGCATCGGCTCCCGGCAAGGTTATTCTCTTCGGAGAGCATGCTGTCGTCTCCGGCGCCACAGCGCTGGGAGGGGCCATAGACCTACGGGCTAAGGTGACGCTGCAGGACTTGCCCGGCAGGATCCTGATCGATGCCAACAATTTGACGCTTCGAGGATTCTCCTTCGATCTGATCACCGGTCAGGTGATCTCCGCCGAGGCGGCGCATGCTACCAGGTATGTATCCGCCGTTTTAAAGGAGTATGAAGCCAAGGATCTCCGGGTCAAAGTGGAGTCCAATCTTCCGCCCGCTGCGGGGCTGGGATCGTCGGCGGCCATCGTTGTTGCCACTATTGCCGCCCTCAATCAGCACTTCGGCCTTGGGTTATCTCGAAAGGAGATTGCATCCGAGGCCCATAGGATGGAGAAGGCGGTGCAGCAAGGCCTGGGCAGCCCCATGGATACCGCTCTGGCCACCTTCGGTGGCTACTTGCAGATCTCCAGAAGGGTCCAGCCCCTTGATCTCCCTTCCCTGGAGATAATAGTAGGATATACAGAGCGTGCTCACGATACGAGATCGGAGGTTGAGAAGGTGCAGAGCCTGCTGGCCCGCTACCCGGACCTGGTCGGGCCCATATTCCAGGCCATCGGCGCCATCTCCACCCGGGCGGTCTCTCTGATCCAAGAGCAGAGGCTGGAAGAGCTGGGAGAGATGATGAACATCAATAACGGTCTCCTGGAGGCGGTGGGCGTAGGCACCAGGGAATTGAGCGAGCTGGTTTATGCTGCGCGGGGTGCGGGCTCTGCCTACGGCGCCAAGCTCACCGGCGCGGGAGGGGGAGGCTGCATGATTGCCCTGCCACCTACCGGTGGATCGGCAGCTCTTATCACCGCTCTGAGACAGGCTAAGGGAACGGCTTTTTCGGTCAAGACAGGCAGCGAGGGCGTGAGGCTGGAGAGGGACTTGTGACGAAGGTTCTGAAGATCGGTGGAAGTATTTTAACCGACAAGACTAAACCAGCTGCTGCTCGCCCTGCTGAGATCCAGCGTATAGCCAAGGAGATTGCGTCGTCTGTGGAGGATCTGGTGCTCGTGCACGGGGCAGGCTCCTTTGGACACATCTCTGCCAAAAGATACGGACTGCCGCAAAAATTCAGCCCAGAAGGGCTAAGGGTGACGCACAACTCCGTCGTCAAGCTGAATGATCTTATGGTGGAAGCCCTTGGTAAGGCAGGCGTCTCCCCCATGCCTGTCCATCCCTTCTCCTGCACCCTCCTCCGGGATGGCAGGATCGAGGGCTTTGCCTTGGAGCCGGTGAAGGAGATGATAAGAGACGGCCTCTTGCCTGTGCTGCACGGGGATGTGGCCATGGACATAACCCGAAAGGCGGGAATAGTCTCGGGAGATCAGCTGGTGGCGTACCTCGCCAGGGCCCTGCGGGCAGAGATCGTGGCGGTAGGCACCAACGTAGACGGAGTGCTGGTCTCGGGCAGGCCCTTGAAGGATTTGACAAGAAAAGACCTGCCCTCCCTCGAGAGGGAGATCGGCGATAGCTCTGGAGTGGATGTGACAGGAGGCATGAGAGGAAAGCTTTTAGAGCTGCTGGTTCTGGCGGATGAGGGAATCGAATCCGTGATCTTTAACGCCGCCAAAGAGGGCAATATTGCTGGGGCACTGAAGGGCGAATCCGCGGGCACAAAGGTGCGGAGGGCGAATTGACCACCTCCAGCCGGAAGCTCGACCACATCAGAATCAGCCTGGAGAAGCCGGTAGAGGCGAAAGCCCGGCCCTTCGAAGACCTGGTGCTGGTTCACAAGGCTCTCCCGGAGATCGACGAGGCAAATATCGATACCAGCTGTCATTTCCTAGGGATAAGGCTGAAAGCTCCCCTCATCATCAGCGCCATGACCGGGGGCCATCCCGAAGTGAAGGATATCAACATCCGTCTGGCGGAGGCGGCCAACGAGGTGGGCGTGGCCCTGGGAGTGGGCTCTCAGAGGGCGGCTCTGGAGGATAAGAGACTGGAGGATACCTTCTCTGCCGTCAGGGACGCTGCGCCCGACGTGCCCATCGTGGGCAACATCGGCGCCGTCCAGCTGAAGAGATCGGGGCCGGAGATCTTGGAGCGGCTGGCGGAGATGATTGATGCGGATGCGGTCGCAATTCACCTGAACTTCTTACAGGAGAGCATTCAGCCCGAGGGCGACAAAGACGCCTCCGGTGTTTTGGAGGCGATAAGATCCGCTGCCAAGGGCTCTGTACCCATAATTGTGAAGGAGACCGGCGCAGGCATATCCCAGGAAGCGGCCTCGGATCTGGTCAAGGCCGGAGTGAAGATCATCGATGTCTCAGGCGTGGGCGGCATGAGCTGGGCGGGAGTTGAGGCTTATCGGGCAGCGGAAGTCGGGGACTTCGAGCTGGAGCAGATGGGAAGGCTCTTCTGGAGCTGGGGAATTCCCACGCCCGTGAGCATAGTCGAATGCAAAGCAGCTGGCGCGGATGTCATATCCTCCGGAGGAGTCAGAAGCGGCCTGGATGTCGCCAAGAGCCTGGCCCTGGGCGGAAGCCTGGCAGGAACCGCCCTTCCCATGTTAAAGCCTGCCACAGAGGACTCGCAGGCCGTGGTGAAGGCATTGAACGCCTATATCCGGGCGCTGCGGATCTCGATGTTCCTCACGGGCTGCAAGGACATTGCGCGACTCCGCGGAGCACCTCTCGTGGTTCTAGGAAGGACCAGGGAGTGGCTCGAAGAGCGGGGCTTTGATACGAGAAAATTTTCTGTTTATAGAGAGTTGGCAAGATGAAGGATATTGCAATCATCGCTGTCGGCGGCTACAACGAAATCGGCCGCAACATGACGGCGATCAGGATTGGAAAGGATATCGTGGTAATGGATATGGGCATTCGGCTGGATCGCGTGCAGATTCACGAGGACACAGACGTGGAGTCGCTGCACGCCGCAGACCTGATTGCCATGGGCGCCATTCCCGATGACAGCATCATGAACAGCATCGAGGGAAAGGTCAGGGCCATTGCCTGTACGCACGGTCATCTGGACCATATTGGAGCCATCTCCAAGCTGGCCCATAAGTACCATGCTCCCATCATAGCCACGCCTTTTACTGCGGATCTCATCCATCAGGAGATCAAGTCGGAGAAGATATTCGGCGTGAACAATCCCCTCAAGACCATGAACGCCGGAGAGCGTTATCAAGTTACGGAGAACATCGAACTGGAGTTCATTCGCGTGCAGCACAGCATTGTGGACTGCGTCTTTGCCGCCATTCACACTCCCCAGGGAACGATAATCTACGCCAACGACTACAAGATCGATCGGTCTCCCACTTTAGGCGAGCCTCCAGACTTTGCCAGGCTCAGGGCGCTGGGAAAAGAGGGCGTGCTGGCGCTCATTACCGAGACCACGAATGCAGCCATCTCCGGAAAGACGCCCTCGGAAAAGATTGCCAAAGACCTGGTATGGGATGCGCTCATCGGTACAGAGGAGTCGAAATCCGGAGTCATGGTCACGACATTCTCATCCCACATCGCCCGCATCAGGGCTATCGTTGAGGCTGCCCACAAGATGGGCAGAAGGCCCGTGCTCTTAGGCCGGTCTATGGAGAAATACTGGGGCACAGCAGTGCGGACGGGCTACGCGGGGCAGGGAGAGGTGACCGTGTTCGGGAGGAGAAAGTCGGTGGATAAAGCGATGAAGAGGATGATGAGCGAAGGCAAGGAAAAGTACCTTCCCATCATGACCGGCCATCAGGGAGAGCCTGGAGCCATCCTCAGCCGGGTGGCCAATGGAGAGACCGATTATCTGGTTGAGTCCGGGGATAAGATCATCTTCTCCGCAGGGATAATCCCCCAGCCCCTGAACGAGTCCAATCGACACACTGTGGTGACCAAGCTGAAGATGCGGGGCGGCAGGATCTACGATAATGTGCACGTCTCCGGGCATGCATGCCGGGAGGATCACTGGGAGCTCCTGAGGATGATAAATCCGGAGCACGTCATACCAAGCCACGGGAACCTGGTCACCCACGGCAACTACCTCATGATGGCCGAGGAGACCGGCTATTCCTTGGGCTCCAACATCCATCTGGTGAGGAACGGTCAGGAGCTGCTGATCGATTAGCTGAAAAAAAGGTGAGATGATGATGGACAAAGAGCTGGAAAGGCGTGCCGCCCTAGTATCGGGTGCCATAGAGCAGCTGCTGCCGATAGTGCACCCCCGCGGGCTGTACGAGGCAAGCAGGCACCTGGTGGACTCCGGCGGAAAGAGGCTGCGACCATCCATGCTGCTCCTGGCGGCGGAGGCGGCCGGAGGATATGCAGAGGCGTTTGCGCCAGCGGCCGTCTCCATTGAGCTGATCCACAACTTCACGCTCATTCATGACGACATCATGGACAATGCCGATGTGCGTAGGGGCAGGCCAGCGGTGCACAAGCTCTGGGGAGAATCGGGAGCCATCCTGGCGGGAGATACTCTCTACTCCAAGGCCTTTCAGGTTCTGGGCAGGACGCCAGCTCCGCCAGAGCTGCTCCTGGGGGCCATGAATGTGCTCTCTTCGACTTGTACCGCCATCTGTGAGGGCCAGTGGCTGGACCTGGATTTCGAAGATCGGGCCAGAGTATCCGAGGAGGAGTACATGGAGATGATCGAGAAGAAGACGGGCATGCTCTACGGAGCGTCGGCCAGCATGGGCGCCATCCTCGCCGGGGCCGCGAAGGAGGTAGTCAACGGCCTGGATGAGTTCGGCAGGCTGACCGGCATGGGCTTTCAGCTCCAGGATGATGTTTTGGACCTCACGGCGCCGGAGAGCGTCCTGGGCAAGCGGCGCGGCGGCGACCTGACGGAGGGCAAGAAGACTCTGATCATGATTCATGCCTTCGCTCACGGCGCAAAGGTGGATGTCTTTGGCCGCAAGGGCGCCCATCCAGAGCAGATTGAGAAGGCCATCTCCCTCCTGGATGAGAGCGGATCGATAGACTATGCTCGCTCTCGGGCGGCGGAGATGGTGGAGAGGGGAAAGCAGGCCCTGGGGGTGCTTCCGGACTCACCGGCCAAGGCCCTGCTGCTGGATCTGGCCGATTACATGATAAGGCGAAGGTATTAGGAGAGGGTTGATTTGGACAGGCATGAGGCAGAGCATCTGCTGCATCACTGGTATTAGCAGAAATTTTACGGACAGGCTTAAATAGCCTGACCCCAATCCTATCCTATGCCCCCAAAGAGTCGAATGGGCAAGATATTGGAGATATCCCTGCCCTCTCCCGAACAGAAACAAAAGATCAAAGAAGAAGCCAAAAAACGGGGCTGCACGATCTCCAAATATATTTCTACAGTCCTTGATGAAGCAGCTCGCCAGGACCGCCCTCGGCCAGTTTCCGGCCAGGATCTTCAGGCACTTCGTGAAGAAAATCGCCACCTTACTACAGAGCTTCATGGTAAGGACCTTATCATGGCCCAGCAGGAGGCTGAGCTGCGCAAATTACGCGGGTCTGCGTTCCTACAGCAATCTTGGGATGCAGATATAGATTCGGATCTTCTGCGGATCCTCCGTGATGGTCCGATTCATGATCATAGGCTCCTGGCTGCCCTGGGCATAGAACCACAGGACACTGAAGCGGTGCGGGCCGTTTCAAAGCAGCTCCAGATTCTGGAAGCTATGGGGTTCATTTCGAGGACGACACAGGGCTGGAAGTGGAGGCATTAGATGCCGGAGCCCGACCTCATCACCCTCTGGTCTGCTGATGCCCGTACCAGGCATATAGATCCTAAGACAATCTATGCCTACGGCCGGAGTCTAAAGCAGTTAGAGAATTTTTTTCGGGGCCGGAAAGTCTCACTCTCTTCGGCCAAGGAAGAGGACATCGTAGCCTACATAGAAGAGTGCAGGCAGCGAGGACTCACAACCAGGACCATCCGAGGGAGGATGGCCGCTCTATCCAGTCTTTATGAGTATATGATATACTGGAAGATGAAAAAAGGGAACCCCATCCAAGATATACGAAAGAGATACCTTAAGCCCTATAAGACCGACTCAGAAGAGCATACTCACAAGCTGATCAGCATTGACGACATGGCCCGGCTCATCGGCGCGGCGGTGGACATCCGAGACAAGGCCATGCTCATCGTCCTTGCCAAGACCGGCGTCCGACGAGGCGAACTCCTGTCGATGGAAGTCCAGGATATCAACTGGCAGAATCAGTCAATCACCCTGAAGCCAAAAAAGAAGCGGTCCAACCGCACCGTCTTCTTCGACGACGAGGCCGCCTATATCCTGCGCCGGTGGTTGGAGATCCGGGAGCAGCGGAAGCCTACCGACCCGTCCCTCTGGATCAGCACCTGGGGGAAGCGGATCGACAAAGGCAGCATCGTCCATGTCATTGAGAAGGCGGCATTGCAATGCGACCTGCATGATCCGGCCTCGCCCAAGATGGAAGACCACTTCAGCGCCCACTGCGGTAGGCACTGGTTCACCACGCATCTCTTGCGCGCGGGCATGCGCCGGGAATATGTGGCTTGGCTCCGGGGGGATACGATCAAGGAAGCTGTGGATATCTACTTCCACATTGACCCCGCAGATGTGCGCCAGAGCTACCTGGCGCATGTGCCGCAGCTAGGAATTTGATTTTGTGCGCTGCCGGCTGCCGCCATCTTCGCTGGACCCAGGCGCAGCAGACCGAGAGAGAGCAACCGGCGGCGATGAAGCATAGTAACACGCCTGGAACGGTCCACCCTCAAAAAAGTTCTATGGCATTTTTCAATCTAATCTATAAAGTGACATAGAAAAAAGCCTGCCCCAGGGCCGACCCAGCCACGGGAATCCCGCCCGTAGGGCGAAGCCCGCTACAGGGGGTTGTTAAGGGGGACGTACCTCCCCCTTAAACAGTGTTACAGCAAGGGGGAGGGCGGCTGGTCCCCCTCCCCCAACAAGTAGCACTCGCCAGTCTGCTGGCGTTAAGCAGCAAGGGTGGGGTCGCGCTCGACCCCACCTGAAGGGTCAAGGCGAATTTCGCCTTGAAGGATAACAGACAGCATACAGCTCATGCCCCCTAATTACTGGCAGAGATCCTGTGCCCCCTGAATTGCGAGCCGAGGACCTCCCGCCCCCGAATTACTGCTGCAGGAATGGTTCCCCGTGTAGGGGGTTAGGGGCAGCCCGCTGTTTCAGATCCATATCATGTAGAACCTTGGCGGGAAGGGCGGGGCGTCTGTCAGCGTTTCCGTGGTTGCTGTAAAGCCTATCCTGTGCCCGCCCATGCTGATAGCATTTCCAGACAGTCCACCCCCTGCCAGATAGTAGCGGGCGATATTCAGGTCGTCGCCTGCGCTCCAGATCGTGCCGTTGTACTTTTCTGTAGTCCCGAGATAGTAGCCATCAAACCCGCCGAAACAAATTGCGTCCGAAGAGTTCCCGCCACCCGCCAGCCCCTCCCTGGCTGCCGCTAAGCTCCCGGCAGAACTCCAGGAGGTGCCGTTGTATTTTTCTGCTACAATTGAATAGTTCTCGCCATCATAGCCACCCATGCAGATGGCGTCAGAAGAATTCCCGCCGCCCGCAAGGTAATATCTGGCCGTGCCGAGACTCCCTCCGCTGCTCCAGGCAGTGCCATTGTATTCTTCTGTGACATCATAAATTGTGTATTCTTCCGGTTCTTCAATATAATAATATCCGCCCATGCAGATGGCATTAGCAGAATTTCCGCCTCCTGCTAAGTATTTTCTCGCTGTGGGGAGCTCCCCGCCCACACCCCAGCTCGTGCCGTTGTACTCCTCCGTCGATGTTGGGTAGTAAAAGTCTGCACCGAAGCCACCAGTACATATTGCATCAGCGGAATTGCCGCCCCCTGCTGCCCCCGTCCTGGCCGTTCCCAGATTGCCTCCAGAGCTCCAGGAGGTGCCATTGTACTCTTCTGTGATATCGGTCGGATCACTGCACTCGCCACCCATACAGATGGCGTTCCCAGCGTTCCCTCCGCCCGCCAGCTCATCTCTGGCGGTGTTCAGGCTACCGCTAGTTACCCAGACCATTCAGGCACCCTTGAGCAGCCTCTTGCTGCGCTCCACAAGGTTCTTCGGAAGAGGTATTCCGCGGCGCTCACATTCGGCGAGCATCGTTGCGGCCTGGGCGATTATGTTCACCGCGCCGCCCACATCCGTCCCGGCCCGCACGGCTGCCGGCAGCTCCTGGAGGTAGCGCAGCGTCAGTCCCTGTAGCTGATCAGTATCCTTGTTATCGTGGTCGAAAGGTGCTGCAGCTCCGAGCCGGGTCTTAATCTGGCTCCACATCTCGATCTCCCTGAGCCTCTCCTTAGCCTCATTCCTCATCCAGGAGAGCCGGTAGGTGAGACGATCGTGCTTTACCTTGAGCCGCTCTAGCTCAAAGCCGCTTGCCGATTTCATCTGCTCCGCCGTTTCGGCAAGGTCGATCAGAGCCTCTCGGTAGTCGAAGCTGAGCGTCATCAGGTTGTTGAACATGACCGTCTGCTCTAGCTTGGCCTGATGGTATTTGCTGGCCGGGGTGGGATGCTTGACGTGGTTCAGGACGCTGGTGAGAGCCTCTGTAGGCGTCCGGTACATCGTATGCGTGGCTACCGCATGCTTCAATTCTTCGGTGAGGCCCTCCAGCCGGAGCATCTCCTCTGGATCAAGCACATCGCTCGACTCGATCTGTACCAGTGCTTCCTTGTAAACTTCCAAAGTCGTCATGTTTACACCAAAGTTACAGAGAACGCCGCCATCGAGATATCAAGAACATAGTCTAGGTTGAAAAATATCCAGTCCCCTGCATTTATATTCAGGTTGACGGTATTTTCAGATGACTTGACGGCCGGAGCGCTGAGCATAAAAGTCTTGATGGTGTTGTGGCTTGCTGGGGTGGGTGGTAGATCTGCATATGCACACTTCCACAAAGCCACGTGCAAGCTGCCTGGGGTGTTATTCACAGATACAATCTTTCCATTGGTTATTTGACAAGCAAGGGGGAACTCGCATGCGAATTTCACTCCCGTGGTGAGCACTGTCCCACCCTCATAGAAGAGTAATGAGAACCCCCTGCTATTTCCCGCTGGCCCGAACACTTCCCAGTAGGTGGTCCAGGACGCTCCTGTGCCTGGCTTATTTGCGCTCGTGGCAACATGCCCTAGCTTGCAGCGATATACTATCCCGCTTTCGGTGAGTACATTCCAAATAGAGTACACTGCATTTGCCGCCCATGCGCCCCTGTCCCGAATCAGTGTCCCCTCATTCCTTTCTACAAACTTTGGGATCATTTAGAACCACCAGGCATCCCTGAAATATAGCTCCAGATATGCCAGCTCTTCAGCTCCATCGCTGTCTATCTTCAGCTCAAAGGTATCCTCTGGATCAACTGTAGGAATTGTGTCTGGATCGATGTAGCGCTGCACTACAGCCTTGATGCTCTCCAGTACGATGCTGCCATTTCGGCCATAAGTCTCGGTATTATTCATCAAGGTTCCCTCAAGCCCATTACCAGGAATGATTCCGCCCATGCAGATAGCATCATAACTCATCCCGCCTCCTGTCAGGCCATAGCGGGCTGTGATCAGGTTGCCTCCTGTGCTCCAGCTTGTTCCATCGAATGTCTCCGTGGTCGCTACAGGTTGCCAGACTACGCCGCCCATGCAGATGGCAGTAAACTGGTCACCGTCCCCCGCCAAATATGACCTGGCCACGGCCATTGGGCTCACCTGACTCCATGACGTGCCGTCGTAGATCTCGGCGGTAGGATACTGGAATGAGCCATCATATCCTCCCATCGCCACGGCTGAAGAGGAGATTCCGCCACCCGCGAGCGCCTCCCGTGCGAGTGTGAGATTTCCCGCAGAGCTCCAGCTTGTGCCATTATATTTTTCGGCGACCGCAGACATGGCGCCGGTATCGCCACCCATGCAGATGGCGTTCCCAGCGTTCCCTCCTCCCGCCAGCTCTCTTCTTGCCGTGGCAAGGTTGCCTCCTGCGCCCCAGCTCGTGCCGTTGTATTCTTCAGTCACCGCGGAGACGACGGTCGTGAGGCCGCCCATGCAGATGGCGTTCCCGGCATCTCCTCCGCCCGCCAGCATTCTCCGCGCCGTGGCGAGATTACCGCCTGCGCTCCAGGCCGTGCCGTTGAATTCTTCAGTTACAGCAACGTTGCCGCCCGTGTAGCCGCCCATGCAGATGGCGTTCCCGGAGTCACCTCCGCCCGTCAAGTAGACCCGCGCCGTAGCCAGATTGGGACCAGAGACCCAGCACCGCCGCTCAATGAAGCCCATGAAGAAATCCCTCTGGCCTTCGTAGCCAGGAATATGGACTCGATTCGTGCCTATGTGCAGGTCTGTCACAATCTCGGTGAGGTCAGAAAGGTCGCTAAGAACTCCGGCCACAATCTTCGGAGCGTATTCTCCGATCGAGACAACATCAAAATCAAGGTATGGCCGTTCCGCACTGAGCGGAAGCGGGCCGTAGAATGGGAAAACGCATCTACCCTCGCCGCTGATTGTGAGCTTCTCATCTGTGATGGAGCAATATGCACAATATGTAGCACTGTGCAGATCTGACTGCAACTTGGAGAACGTGCAGTCGAAATCGTTCTCATAACTGTGCTCGACGTCTCCAAATCGGTCGACCTCAAAGATATCATCCGTCATCATCTTCGAGCAGAGCAGAATATCCCGCGCGCTCCCTCCGGTGGGTGTGAAGGTCAGCTTGAGGTCCTCGACATACCCAAGGCCGTACTTATACTGCCCCCGGGCGCAGAGCTTATCCAGAGCAGCAAGCTTCTCGACTGTGCCTTCATGTTCGAGGCTGGTAGTTATAGGCAAAGCCTGTGGGCTCTCGTAGCGCACGCCCTTCTCGATGCCGTACATCCAGGGCTCCCTGGTGTGCAGCATCGCCTTGCCCCGGAAGAAAGTAGTCTCCTCGCCTTCGATGGTGGCTACTTCGGGATCACTCACCTGTGCGTGGGCCTTCTTGATGTAGGCGCATCGATCGTCTCGGAAGGGATACGCCTCGCAGTCTTCCGGAGCGGAATTGACATGCGCTATGAAGTCGTCCAGGTCCTCTTCAGTCAGAAACCTGGCATTCACCTGGATTGTGCGAGGATTCCTGCCCGCATCGAGGATGTCTCCCGTTCTCCTGCCGGGAATGGCCTGCTCGCTTGATTTGAGGTCTCCCCCTCGGATATCTACCGAGGAGACGACATCTGTGCAGACCAGGCCGTTAATTTCGCAATAAGGCGGCTTCATGGTCATAGTAGATTAATCCTCCAAAACTTCATAGTCCCGCTGCACGTGATGTCAGGATGCCCCGAGCAATCGCTGTGGTAGTTCGTGAAGTTGCCCAGGTATTTTGCAACAATCTGCACAGTGTTATTCGCCCCGGCAGTCACTATATCTGTGATATCGATGTGTAGTGAATCTTCGAGAGGGATCTCCTCGAATACGCCGAACAGGCCACTACTTCCACCAATGCTGATGGCGATATACCATGCATTCCTCTCCGCAGCGAAAGCATCAGAGAGGCTGCAGCTCAGGTCGAGAGTCACAAGAGAGCGCACGTCGCTCGTGACCCCAGCAGGCACGGTGAAGACTAACGAACCAACGGCACAGGTATTATGAACCAGGTCCCGAGGCTTGAACGTCACCGACTGTGTGACTTCCGGCCAAGCCTCCCAGAGCTTGTAATCCTTGAACGTCTGCTCTGAGATGCTGCGTGCCTTCCAGGCATCGACGAAACCCGGCACCCTCTCGCCGAGCTGGAGCGTGACCTTATCCGGTGTATTATCCATCTGTGCTATCTGAGGGATCTCTTCAGCTTCGCCGTCTATGAGCAGCTTGACAAAATCCCCTGGGACGAGAGAGGTGACCTTTTTGGGTTTGGATTTCACGGCCCAGGTAGAGGCCTGTTGCCGGGCGGCCAAAGATGCCTTGGTCAAAGCGATTAGCTTCCCGGCCAGCCTGCGATACGTGTCGGTGAATTGTTCGACATCGTACAGCCCGCTCTTGATGTGCATATCAACCGCCGAATATATCTGGTTGCCTTCGCCCCGGCCTATGATCGCCTGGGCAGGAGGCTTTGAGGTAGTGGTCTTCTCGAAGCTCAGCAGGTCACTTTCATGCAGCGTCACCAGTCCGGTGCCGACTCCTCGACCGCTGGTGAGCTTGAAATCGAGATATGTGTACTCATAATCATCTCTAATGGAGACGAAATAGTTGTGGGACTTTGCCAAAGCGAAAAGCAACGAGGCGATCTCATCACCATCACAATACAGCGCCCCGTTCAACAGCCGATTCCACCAGATATCCTGCTCTCCCATGCGTACTTTTGTGTCGAAAACCTTCTCAGCCCACAGGCCACCCAGGACGTACCACTTGGAGTCTACCACTCTGATGTAGAGGTCTTTGTTGGTGTTGACGTAGTAACTGAGATCATAGCTCTGTAAGTCTGAAAGGGCATCATATTTTGTCAGTAGCTTTAGGGTGTTGCCCTCTGCATCCCGGACAAATAAATTAGCATCTCCAATATCAATATTGGTGTCCTTGAACCTGAGTAGGGCTATATTTTTTGCAGAATCGTATATCGTATACTCTGTGCCTGGCGGCCAGTAGTTATTGGCACAAAACAGTATTCCAGGATTACTCGGATAGTATAAAGATGGGACAAAATTGTCTCGCAAAACTTCATTTAGAGTCGCTGTACTGACGGTGAAAGCCATCTTCGGCATGAAGCGATGGTATAGCTTCGCCTCATGCCCTTTACAGAGGTATTTCCTATTTTCCTTTGTGACGCTCAGCTCTCGTTCTACATACCCGCGGAAGACCGGCACCTCATCGACCACGAGGACCTCATAGAACTCCCTGAGCGGGGTCCTGCGATCTACTGTCAGCTCCAGCTCCCTCGGCTTGAGCGAGTCGTCTTGTCGATATCTCTTCAGATTCCAGTTCAGGGCGCGGATGGAATACCGATCGAGCTCGCTCCGGTCGAAAGCGATGTCGGGGGGGATGACATATATTTTTACATCAGATTGTGTAGGGGCGGGTTTGTCAGCCGCCCATGTGAGCTGGAATAGCAGGCCATCCGGGGCCGCTCCACCATAGAGCTTTTCATTGAAAACCACCAGACAGGTGATCTCCATTTGACTATACAACTGACGTGCTTTTTCTATCCAGGCGTCGGTGCCGTTCCACTCGAATAGCTCTCCACCGCCGTTATTGTAGTTATACCAATACGTACCTGCGTAGAGCTTGCCATTGAAAACGACTAGGGAGCGTATGGTATTGCTGCCTAACTGGGGTGCTTTTTCGACCCAGGCATCAGAACCGTTCCACTCAAACAGCTTGCCTGTACCATACCCTCCTCCATAGAGCTTATCATTGAGAATCGCCAACGAATAAATATCGGTCTCGCCGCCTGATTGAGGAGCTCTCTCGACCCAGGCATCAATGCCGTTCCATTCATACAGCTTGCCGTGAGGGTATGTTCCGGCGTAGAGCTTGCCATTGAAAACTGTGAGGGAGTTGACGGCGGTCTCGCTGCCCAACTGTGGGGCCTTTTCTACCCAAGCGTTGGATCCGTTCCACTCTAATAGCTTACCATGAGGATATGACCCTCCATAGAGCTTACCATTAAAAACCGCCAATGAATAGATGTGTGTCTCAGCTCCAAATTGAGGAGCCTTCTCGACCCAGGCATTGGATCCATTCCACTCAGCCAACTTGCCACGTGGAGAGGTTCCGCCGTAGAGCTTGCCATTGAAAACCGCCAGCGAACATATGTCATGCTCGTGGTTTGGTATCTCACCAAGGGGAGACGCCCTCAAGATCCATGCATCTGAGCCATTCCACTCGAACAGCAGCCCGCTTTCAAAAGTCCCTCCGTAGAGTTTGTCATTGAAAACGACCATGGAGTCAATGTATGTCTCGCCATAATACTGCGGGGCTTTCTTGATCCACCGAGCCAGCCTCATGTCGATTTTCTGTTGCAATCACATCACCAGTATTGCGAGCGATTCAGCTCAGCACCAATCTTCTCGATCAGCTTCGTGTCATGCTCATCCAGGAGGGCTGCCAGCTCCTCTTGGCTCATGGCAGCTGCATTGATTACCGGGCTATAGTTCACGACTATGTTTGCGCCTGCCTTGCTGCCGCCGCCGAACCTGACCACGGCCTGGTCAATGCCACCGATCCACTCCCCGCCCGGCCTGTCGCCGACGATGGCCAACGTGGGCTCAGGCACGAAGACGTCACCAGTGCCGAATGTCGGCAGCCAATACTCACCGCCCTGCATACCTCCGGTCTCAGGCGTGAAGTCGCCAGTATAATCGGCGTAGGCTCCCGAATACGGATTGTACCCTCCGCCATAACCGCTGCTAAGCCAGTCATTCCCACTGCTTCCGCCGCTGCTCACCTCCTGTACGTAGACGATCTTTGTGACGGGCTTGCTGGCCGCCGCGTCAATTCCTGCAATGGCGGCCTTGGCTTGGGTGTCGTTGATTTGGAGGGGCATCTCTTGCTCTTTTTTAATTTCAGTTTCAAGAGCGGTGATGTCCGTCTCGGCCTTGGTGGTGTCAAGCGTGACTTGCATCTGCACGGTCTGCGTGTAGTCTTTTCCAAGAACAGCGCCGCCTACTGACCTCATAGCGGCCTGGGTCTCTGCAATTGCTGCTATGGAATCCTCTTTCCACTGCACATACGCATTGCCGCCCGGCCCGATGTAGCTGCCTGCGAAGAGGCCTTCTTGTGACTCCTGCCACTGCGCAAAGTCGGATATGGCACACTCAGAGGTATCCTCCAATGATTTTTTGAGGGCATCATATCCAACCGATGCGGATTTTGTCTTCTCCGCCAGCTTGTCCATTCCTGCTGATAGTTCGTCGATCGCCTGCTCCACACCGATGAGACCGTGGGCGTACTGCTGGAGGGTGATGATCTGATCGAGGGAGAAGAGGTTTGGCATGTCATTCGCTGCGATGACCATCGCATCAACGAAGTCTCTTGTCTCCTGCTGAGCTTCGCCTATGCCGCTATGCCATTGGGTTTTGAAGAAGTCGATCTGCTCTCCCAGGGCGGGCTGGAAGGTATTCGCCATGAACTCCGGGATGTCCATGACGGCTGCTTTGAACTCTGCAGGGTCCGAGAGCAGCTTCTTGAGATCGATCGAGCCGGCCACATTCGCCATGGCGGTATTGAAGAGGCTGGTATCGGCATCGACCTTGACTTTGAGCGGGTTCTGATCAGCTATTGCCTGCAGATTTTCAAGTGCCCGGTCGAATTCCGCTCTCGCATTCTCGTTATCTGGTTCGGCCAAGTACTTTACTTTGGCTTTCTCGTATGAATCGAGAGCGTCCTTCAAGGCATTCAGATATGCGATCGCATTGTCTGCCCCTTGCCTCTTGGCCTCCTCCGGATCGTAGAACTTGAGGCGACGGATGCTCTCCAGCCGAGACTCGATGGCGGCTGAGTCGGGCGTCAGGCCGGATAGGAACGCCTGGTTGATCTCCTCGCCAGCGCCCTCCATCTCACCCTTGAGGTTGTCTGCGAAATTGAGATACGTGTCGACCTCGACGACCTCGACGTTTGCTCCGAGCGCCATCTTTGCGTTGTAGGTCGCCTGGTCTATTTTTCCCTCAAGCAATTGTTTATCGATATCGGTTAGGCCCGCCATTATGTCGGTGCCCAGATCCTTGCTCGCTTGGGCTATGATGCTCTTATAGGCGTTTGAGATTGTGTCTCTTCCGAGTGGCCAGGACAGGGTTCTGTTGTATGTCTTTCCGCCGAAAGACATCGATGCCTGGAACTGAGAACCCTCGTTTGTGATGAAGCTGCCCGTGATCGGGATGCCTTTGAAATTCAGCGATATGCCGCGCTGTTCAACGTCGGTATTGTAATCTTGGTTGCGGTTGATCGCCGCTAGGGCTTCTGTATCCGACATCTTGAAGGCCGCCATGTAGCCAGCGAGATCCTTCGAGACACCCGCCTTAGTTAGGGCGCTATATGCCTCATCAAAAGCGCTATTCACAGCTGAGGATACTGAACCGGTTATCCCCGCTTTTGCACCTTCTGCGCCCTCTTCCATGCCCTCTTTGGTGCCGTCTTCGACAGCATCCTCGGTCTTCTGGCCGAGGCTGACCATGGCCTTATCATAGACCCGGCCAAAGAAGTCACTCACGCCGCCTATCGCACCAGAGACGCCCGATGAATCGAGAAGGCCACCTATTGCATCAGTGACAGGGGACAATCCCTCTGAAACCAGGCTAGTTAGGCTGGAGATAGCCCCACTCGCTCCGGATGTGATACCGCCCAGGAACTCCGTCACCTGAGATTTTGCATTTTCGAACGCGGTTCCGGCCTGCTCGACGTAGCTTTGGAGCTGCTGGAACTGAGATGAACCTGTGATGACTGAAGTTAGCTCCGTCTTGAAGGCGGAAACAAAAGCCTTGCCTGTCTGGAAAGCAGAATTGATGCCTTTGGCCCCTGCCACCAGGCCGTCGAGCTCCATCCCGGCCAAGTCCCCGATTGCTCCAGCTACCGCCGAGATCCCCGACGTGACCGGACTCAGGCCCGCCGTGAGAGGCTCCCAGAGGTTCTCACCGATTGCCCTGATCTTGTTCAGACCACCAGCCACGCCGGAGATGACAGGCGTCAGGGCATTGTTGATCGGTCCACCTATGTCCTTGAAGATGGCGCCGACAGAGTTGCTGAGGATCTGCAGCTGAGCTTTTGCACTGTTGGCCCCAGCCGCGAAGCTGGTGCCGATGCTCTCGCCCTTCTTTCCTGCCTCGGTTGTGTCCTTGATGGCCTTGCCCCACTCTTCAGTGTGCCCGACCATCTTGACGAGAGTGTCCATGCCGTAGGACCCACCCAGTGCCTTGGCTGTGGTGAGGAGCTTGTCAGCCGGTAGGCCCTCCATCGCCTTGCCGATGTTGAGCAAAGTGTCAGACGGATCGGTGCTCATGGACTGCATGAACTCATCAGTCGAGACACCGAGGAGTTCTGCTGCTTTTGATTGGCTGTCGGTATTGGTGGTGAGTTGAGTGAGCAGGCTATCGAATGATCCCGCCGCCCTCTCTGCGGAGGGGAAGACGCTGGAGAGCATGCCGCCCCAACCAGCGACCTCGTAGGCCCCGGCCCCGAGGGATGACATGGAGCCGGAAACCCTGGTGGAGAATTCCAGGACGTCCTTCTCAGTGGCGTTGAAGTTGTTGCCGACGTAGTCTACTGCAGAGCCGAACTTTTGAGCGAAGTCTGCTGAATCCGCCGCTCCTTCAGGCAGACTCTTGAGCTGGCCCTTGATCTTTCCGATGGCCACTGCGGCTTCTTCAGCCGGTATATCGAAGGCTGAGCCCATCTGCAGGGCAACATTAGTGAAGCCTGCGATGCTATCTTTTTCGATGCCCAGGGAACCGGCTGCAGCCGCCACGCTCTGGATCTCCGAGACCGTCGTGGGCATCGTCGAGTAGAGGTTCGTGAGGTCGCTATCTAGATCCTTGAAAGCCTGAGAGCCCTTCTCTATGCCGGTTGTCTTAGATATCTGAGACATGCCGGCTTCCCATTCCATGGCCGCCCTGGAGGAGGCCATGCCAAGACCCACCACCGCAGCAGTTCCGGCCACTGCGGCAATGCCAACCGGCCCTAGTGCGGTAGCTGCAGATCCAGCGACATTCCCCAATGCGCCAAAGGGAGCTGTGATGCCCTGCACCAGGTTAGTGCCGAGACCCTTTCCGATGTTGGCGAAGCTGCCGCCTGAGAGACTCTTCTGCAGGCCGCCGCTAATCCCGGCCATGCCGCCAGAAAGCTGCTGGTTGGCAGTCTGCTCTATGCCGCCAATGGCCGCTGTGGCCTGCTGCCTGGCCCTTGCAAAGCCTGCGGCTAATTTTGACTCATCGACGTCCAATACAGCTGTGGCTCTGCCAACTTCGACCATGTAGAAAGTCTCCGCTAATCAGAAATTATTTTCGAAGAATGCTATTCAATGAACTTGGAAAAATTAGTTAAGCGGCGGCCCGCCTTCCCCGACGCGCCGCATCATCTCGATGTGGTCGTCGAGAGAAGGCGTCTTGGCCACCGGGCCGGAATTCGGCTTAGGCTTGATGTAGAATTGATCGAATCCGTTGAGGCCTTCAGTACGCCACTTTGCTATTGCCAAGCCTGCACAGAAGCCCGAAAAGGCCGCCAACTCATGCTCTCGTGCCTCTTCCCGTTTCCGATGGGCGTCGAGGGCATTCAGTTCATTTGTTGTGAGTGAGAGAAATTCTTCCGGGCTGAGCCCTAACTCGACGTAGCCGATTCTGGAGGCACGTTGCCAGAAAGTTTCTTGAGTGTCTCGATCTTCTTCTGATCGTCCGCCAGCTCCAGTCGGGCGATCTCCAGCCGAGCTTCCATTTTGTCTCGGTTGATTTGCTTGGTTTCTTCCTCCCTGGCGATGTTCTCCTCCCACTCCACAATAGAAGAAGGGTCATTCACGACTAGATAGCTGTGGTAGACTTCCCTCTGCAGGGTCTCCAGATTGCCACCCTTGTCGATGTAGGCCTGAATAGCCTCTGCTGCCTCAGAAGGCTCGCCCTTCTTGCCCTCGATCCCGGAGACGCCGATGGCAGCGGCCACGGCTGCCTCCAGTATGTCAGCTATCTTGAGGAAATTGGCCAGCACGAATCCAGCATGCAGAGGCAGGCCGGGCTTGAAGATCTCATGCCTCTTCAGGATGTCCTTTGCTCTCGATTCAAACCTCTGCATGTTCCTGAAGTTCCAGCGCAAGGTTCTCTCTTCGTCCATGTCCAGTATTATGAAACTCTTTCCAGTATCTTCCATAGTATCTTATCTCCCTCGAAAGTCTCTCCGAGGGAGGGGCTCCGCATCGAAGCATCACAGCCCCGCCCTAAAGAGAGTATTGTTCACTCCGGATAGATCTCGCCTGTGCCCTTGCAGGTGATCGTCTGCTTTTGGGCGTCGTTCGGATTGGCCAGAACGTTCTCCAGCGAACCCAGGGTGCCGTAGCCTACGAAGCTCTTCGCGGTCGCATAGATCGCATAGAACTTCGCTATGAGGCTAGAGCCAATGTCATCGATTGGGATCGAGCCGTCATAGTAGAATGCCCCCGCGGTGAACTCCCAGCTCTTCTTTCCTGAGATTGCAGAGCCCCAGCCGGCATCATCCAGATTAGTCGTATCGATCTCCTTTCCGTCGATCTTGAGCTTGCCGTCATAGAGGAGCATCACCTTGCGAAAAGCCGTTTCAGCCCGCCGAACGCCGGTGGCCCGCACCAGATCATCAGAATTCAGAGCTGCAGCTACGGTGATGCTGCCCCTCAGAAGATTGATCACGCAGGAGCTGGTGATATTCACCCATTGGCCCGCGCCGTGTACCTGCTTCTCGATGAGCGTGCAAGAAGACCAGTAGCGATATCCTGCGGCGGCCTGATAGGTGAGGTGATCGCCAGAATCCGCCAGTGCCAGCGAAGTGAAGACGACCCCATTGGCCCCGTGCGCGTGGGCGACCGCGCCCGGTATGCCCGCGCCCGTCTGCCCAGGTGGGAGCCTTGCGGACCAGAGAGCGGTTGCCTCTGCATCCAACGCCATTGCTGCCAGGATTGCAGCGGCTGTACTTGTGGCGGCCCCACCCGCGTCCGTAGCACTATTTATGACGACATCGGATCCAGTGACATCTATCGTTAGAGGTGTATTGTTTCCTGCGACCACAATCTCAATCGACGGGACGGCATGATTCTTCGATACGAAGCAAAGATCTCTGTTGCTTCCTAGAGCCGTGACGACATACTCCTCCGGCTCATCCCGATAGAGAGCGGCAGACAGGCCGCTCACTGCTGAAGTCATGCTCTAGCCTCAGCTCAACTGAGTGAGCGCGCCGCGGCCCTTTATCGTCCAATCGGCTTTCTGTTGGGTGTTCGTGCCCGCCAGAACGAGGTTGGCACTGTTGACCCCTGCCTTTCCGCCGAAGCCCTTTGGGGTAGCGGTGGGCGTGCCGCTGGCCAGTGCCTTCACAAAGATGTTTGAGCCCGCCAGGATGGCAGCGATGAGGATCGCATAGCCTGCGTCTGTGAGGATCAGGTTGTTGGTGGGCGTGACCTCCCAGGATTTCGCGCCGCTGATTGAGCTACCCCAGCCATCATCATCGACGTTTGATGTATCGATCTCCTTTCCGTCGATCTTGAGCTTCAAGTCGCTCAACTCTCCCAGCTTTACATACGTGCCTTCCTCGGTAGCGCAAATCCAAAGCGTACCGAGCATTCCAGAACTTGCTTCAGTCATTTTCTATACCTCGACGTATTGCTTTTTTGACCTGAAAACGATTTGATAAAAATACGATGATACTATTATTAGAAAAAATAGTAGCTAGATAAAAATTACTTCTTGAATTTCTGTGCTATCTCGCATGAGCGGCAGGCGTCCAGATAGAAGAGTACCTGTGTGGACAGTTGACACTCATCAAAGTGCTCGCATTTTCTATCATTCGCCTCTACGTATGCCGATCCGGGCGTTTCCCCCAGAACAGATACATCAACCTCTTTCTTCATATCTATGCTCCTTTCGTGATTTCAAAATTCTGATAGAAGATCGTCCGGTTCCTACCATCCGTTTCCAGCTTCGCCGGCACGCCTCGTCCCCTAATGGTGATGTACTTGTGGGTACTCAGAGTCACGTCATGCTGGCTGTGCAGGGCCGCGTCTACCGCTTCGGCCTTGGTCTGTGCTGCTGCATACGTGGCCGCCCGGACCTCTACATGTAGCTCCGGGTATTGGATGTCCGTGTACAGCTCCTTAGGCCTGCCAGGGCGGGCATAGAGGGCTATGCAGGCATCCGGGGTGTCCGGCATCTCGCCGATGTAGATCGTCCGGGTGGCCGATGTGCCGGGATAGACGCCCACGCCGACGGTGGCGAGCTGGATGGCGAGATCCTCAAGGAAGCTCATGGTGCTATGATCTCCATTTGATGGGTCAGATGAGCACTCGCTATATCATCGATAGCCACGGCGAAAAGGCCCAATTCGCACGAGAGAAGGACATGCTCTTCATCGAAGGCTTCGACTTTGCCTTCCATCGGAGACGTGCTTGGGACGTCAATCCAGACGAAACGGCCTGTTGCCATCCTCAGGAAGGCTTCGATGACTCTCATGTGTTTCTCCAATCCTTCTGATCCTGGCCCGTGAACTCCACGAAAATCACGTCGGGGAAGCCCTGAGACTTGTCTATCTTGATGTCTCCGATCCAACCGGTAGCATCCAGAAAATCAAAGAGATTCAGCCTCATCAGATATCTCCTTCAGCCAGGGGCATTGCTTTTCTTGACATTTCCAGACATCCCGCTCAGGAATGGGCATCTTGTTGGCGATGCCGAACCAGGTCATGGCACTATCGGGATGCTGGTCGGCCCGAGGACATATCTTCCACCAATGAGGATTATGAGGAAGATCAGGAGAACGGTTTGTTGGAATCGTCCTCTTTTAAGCTCTTCAATTTGCGCTTGAAGAGCTCCAATCTTTTCCTCTTGTTCCTTTTGCTTATCGCACACACCATCTTTACCCTCAATCTTTTTGATGACTGCCTTTAGATCTTTGGAAATCATAATGAGCCAATCCCTGTCGGTTTTCGGCTCATCGGCAGGCAGAGCATCGGGCGGGACCATGCGACCTCAGGGCTTGGGCTGCTCGGGTGAAAGCGCTTCGGCTACAATCTGGTTGGATGTCTGCCCTCTAGTGGGCAGCCAGTTGTTGGTCACAGCCGCAAGGGTTGCACCCATAACGCCCACAATGGTCAGTACCAATTGATTTTCCGGATTTGCGAAGCATGCGGCTATGAAAACTAGACCTGACATAATGATCAGCGTCATAGTCACTATGAATCCTTCTCCATATTGGGGCATCTACTCCACCTTCTTTTCCATAAACTCGATCCAGCCCCGCTCCAAGCAGGTATCGATCAGTCTTTGCCTATCCCGGAAGTCCGACTTGTTGTACCAGGGGCCTTTCTCCTTGGTGCCTTCCGTCAATAGTTGCTCCTCGTCCTCTCCGGTGCCTTTGACGATATCGCCCCTCTTGACACCGCTTTTCTTCGTCACATAAAACTGGTCACTCATCAGAAATGCACCCCACCGCCTTTGACGAACTTGAAGAATCGCATTCTGGCGATGGTGGCCACGCCATTGGAGTGGTACTTCTCCTGCCATTGAGCTGGTGTAATGCCGTTCTCCTGCGCATCCCCGCCCGCCTCGGCCAAAAGTATTCCGCGTCCATCATTTTCTGCCTGAATATAGTTGATAGTTTCCGTATCCATCTTCAGGCCGAGAACTCTATCGGCAACCTCTTTCGGTATCGGCTGCCCTACATCCCAATCCATGACGGCGAACCCAGGGCCAGGCTTATTCCAGACAATTCCCACGACCAGCTCTAAGAGGTCAGTGAAGCCTCCAGCGATCCAGACCCCGGAGGGCATTTTCGCCGCTTCACCCGTAAAGTGGCATATCCCATCTTTATCTAACCAATCATTTTCTGCCATCAATTCACCTCATAATTATTTTATTCCTCTTTTCTTATTATTGTCTTCCTCATTATTTTTAGGTTGCCTAGCTTGCGATCGACCTTAAGCCGGAGCCAGTGCAGATCATCCTCATTCGCATCCTGGATGATGCTATCCCAGTCGATCTCATGAAAAGAAATCTTCATCCGAAAATCGCCTTCATCGCCGCTGCTACGTCCTTGTGGAATTTCTCCTCGCTCTCCAGGAGCGGGGCCCGGAGATAATTCGGACCAGTGCCCGCATGACTCGGTCGATAATTTTCGCTCTCGTGCAGCCAGGCCGCCTGCGGGGTATTGAAGCTGATTTCGGCCCCCTTCTGCAGGTCTGTGACTGCGGCAGAGTTACGGGTCTGACTGCTCTCCAGAGGGCACTTGTTCACAGCCTCGCCCTTCACGATTTCCGCGGTCATGCGGGTGACTTCAAGAGCCGCTTGCTTTGCGGCTGCTGCCAGGCGGTCGCCATTCCAGGTTACGCGGGCCATCAGATCATCCTCTGCCCCAAATTCGCTATCCGGAACTGCTCACCCTCGAAAGTAGGTGTCTTCTGGATCCCGACGATCGGCCACGTGTAGCCACCCCGGATGATCGCGTCTCCCTGCTGGATCAGTGCCGTGGTCTGGATGTAGGCAAGCTGCTGCAGCTCCTCGCCCTGCTCGTTTCGAATTAACTTCTGATCGTCATACCAAATGACTGTGATTGTAGTATCGGTATATGTGGGCTCATTGTACTCATTGACCGCGCCCTTTGCCTTCCAGGTCACTGACTCGCCCAGGGCCGGAAGGTAGGCGTCCAGGAGGCTCATCTAAGTTCAGCTCCGACGAACTTGCGCATATACCGCCTAGCCTGAGCCGATATCAAGCCCTCAGTTCCTGCCCCGGCCCGGAAGGTCTCCGAGAGCTTGCCGCCGATGCTGAAGCTCTGCACGCCCTGCTCCTGAAGAACTCTCCTGCTGCTGCCGGAGGCAATAACCACCGCCTCCCAACAGACAGCATTCTTCACAGCATGCGGCACAATTGGCAGGCTTGTGCCATGATCCCAGTCACACGTCACGCCGTCGATGACCCTGGGGAACTCTTGGATCTGCGTGAGGCCGTCGCCGTTGATGTCCTTTTGGGCACCGTTGTAAAAATAAAAATCCTCGTAGCGCTGACCTCGTAGCGGCAGAGAATCAATCCTGTCCTCGGCCTCCTGTAGACAAATTGTCTTGGCAGCATCATCTAGGGCGTCCCAGCCAATGCGCTCTGTACTCTTGATGTGAGCCGCGATCCAGGTTTTTGAATCAGTCAGGGAAATATACACCATTTGCATTTATCTCCAAGTCCATTACCCAGTAGTTCGCCATCAAATTGAACCAGTGCCAACGGTTTTTATTGGTCTTGCCATGGCAACTTCCGCATAGAGGAACGAGACTCCACCGTTGCCCACATCCTTGTCCTTTGTTGTAGTCCACGTGGTGGATGTGGTGCCTTCTACAATTGCTTTTTTCATCTTTACCACATAAAAAGCAACGCCTACCGAATTCGTCCCTAACTGACTCCTTCAAAGCTTGATTGAAATGAGGGCAATAGGGCTCGAATGATCTCCCGCCGCGCCATTGCGGATTGTCCGGCCCGCGCCTTCCATACATGGGGTTGGCATTGCCTATTCTGTGCGAACCGTACATTGGATTTCGAGAACCTTTCCAAGCTTCGGCCTGCCTTTTTCTGAGACTCTCGGGAACATTCTTCTTTCGGAGGCCGTGTTTCGACTTTATGCCCAACTTCTTAAGCTTTGCTTGGATACATGTGGGAGCACATCCTATCCGAGCCGCTATTTCATAAGTCGTTTCTGATAGAACTTCGTAATGATAATGCAACCACTCGGGCGAAACTACAATTCTTTCCGGCTGTTTGCGCTTCTCCCTGAGAGATCTCTTCTGTTCTTCAGTCCAACGCCGCCCTTGCAGAGTCTCCCCCGGCGACCTCAGAGGAATACCTTGTTTTTTCAGCCAATAACAGATTGTAGATACGTCACGGTTGGCTTTTCTCGCGAGCGTGGTGGTAGGTTGTCTCTGATTTACGTACTCTTCCAGTAGCCAATCCTTATTCTGGTATATAGGCAATTTGGCACCTCCGATAGTGCTCCGAGATAGTTAGATGAGGCAACACCTCTCGGAAAAGGTGCTTTCGGGAGCTACCCTAGCCTCAATCGCCATTGGCGACAATGCTATTTATATATGTCGTGTCTCTGCTATGTGTTTATGGCGGCCTTCCCGGAGCCTGTCCAGGCTGAAGAATTGGGCCTGGTGACGGCCATCTGGTCAGCTTCCCCTAATGTTATAATGTAGGAGTTGGCGACGTCGGTCATGATTTCACAAAGAAATAAAGATCAGCCGGATTTATCCGGTTCTCTGATCTTCTTTTCGGGCTTTGCGGGCTCTTCGGGCTTGACCTCCTCATAGGTCGTGGGATCGGCCTTGACTCTGGCCAGAGTGTTGGGGTCGGTGATATCCCACTCGGCCCCAGTATTCTTGTTTCGGAACCACATTATCCCTTCACCCCGCCGATGCAGAACATCTTGCCTCTGGTGGCATTCAAGGCGAACTGGATCTTTTCTCCAGTGGTCTTGAAGCGGCTGAGATCGAATGGCCCAAGAATATAGGTCCTGTTTTTCTCCAGAGTGACCGTAGCATTTCCAGCTGCGCCACCCCAAAAGCCGCCCGACTGCACCGTTAGGTTAATGCCGTTCTCGCCGCTGTCTACAGTGGTATTCACCACAAGATACTGATTTCCGCCAGTCACGGCCCAAACATACATGCTGGTAGCGGCAGGAGTCCAGATGTCCGGTCCGCTGTTGGTTGTGAGCGTCCAGGACTGATTATACTGGTTGATCTGAGTAGCCGCGCCGGCCATGCCCACGAGCATCAGGGCGAAAAGGATAGAAAGAATTTTCTTCATCGCATCACCTCACACATTACAGGTCAGAACACCCAGCGCCTCGGGCCTAGCGACCTTTGCGCCGTACACGTTCAGGCCCTTGACGGCATCGGCAAACCTCTTCTCCATCCGGTAGGGCTCGATCTTAGCAATCTGATTGGCGAAGGTGATGGCCCTGGAGGTGCCGAAGAGAATCTTGAACTTGGACTGTGCTCCATCACCCGCAGTCGTGCATGGCACGTTATGGCTCTGCAAGACCTGGAAACCAGCTGCCATGCCCACCTCACCATTCCTGAGTCCGGCGGTGGTCCCCGCCTTCGAATAGTCTATGAACCGCTTCTCTTTGAGGAGCAGGCCATAATACTCAGGTGGAACGATTACGAACCTGCCCTCTATGGGCACACGGGATTTGGTGAGCTTGACAGCGCTGTCCACCAGCAGATTATAGCAGTTCTGGGCATCGTTCTCAACGTTGTTGGGAACTTTGGGGGTTGCATCTGAGCCGATCAGGTTGGCGGCGCTGGCATCGGTGTAGAGGCTCGCTATGTACTGATCAACACCGTCCTTGAGGGCATAGGATGCTTCCAGCATGGCGGCTGCCATCACCTTTGGCTTGGTCTGCATGGCATCTATGTCGTCCACCTGGAAGTTGAAATCGTCCTGCTGATCGATCGGAAGAGTCTTCTGAGCATCGGTCAGGGTTTCGGGATCGGGAAGATCAGTATTCTTCTTGTACTTGTGAACAGTCACCGGCCCGATGCCATTGATCTTTACGGTGTCTCCAGCACCGGTGATCTCACCTTCGTAGTTGCGATTAACGATACCAACCTGGGCGTAAACCAGGTACTTCTCAAGGTTCCTCTGAACCTCGTTTACCCATATTGATGGGATGAAATTGCTTAGAGTCATCTAAAATCAACCTTTCTTGATCGCCCCCGCCTCCATGGCCTTGAAAATCGCATCGCGATTTTTCTCATACTCCTCTGGAGACATTGCGGCAATCTGCGATTCTGTGAATGTCTTTTCTCCAGAAGCAGGTACGCCGGTGTTCCCTGCACCCTGAGCAGCGGTGGGCGTTGTCGCCGGCATCTGCTGCTGTTGCTGCTGAGGCTGTGCAGCGGGCTTGGGCCCCTGGATGATAATGAAGCCATCAGCCACCATCAATTTGATATCCGCCTCGATGTCTGCCTTGCTTTTCCCCTGAACTCTTGAAAGAAGGCCAGGTATCTTCTTGGACGGCACTCCGGCCAGCATGAGCGCTTCCATCTTTGCCATCCTAAGTTCCGCCCCTGTAAGCGTCTCTGTTGATGTTGCTGGAGCTGGGGGCTTCTTGGTGGACTCGATCAGGGCCTTGGCGTCCTTGAGGGGCATGCCAAGATCTTTCTCGATGTCTGCGTGCTTTTCAGCCCAACGCTGATTGAATTGCTCCTGGTTCATAATGAACGGAGCTGGCTGATGTTGCTGAATCCCCGGAGTTGCAGCCGGTGTCTGCTGTTGCTGTTGGTTGTCTCCCGACTGTGGGTCCTGTCCCGGCGTCGGAGTGTTACCCGCCTGTTGGTTAGCGCCAGGCGTAGGCGCTGTTGCTGGGTTACCTGCCATAGAAATATCTCCCGCCGATCAAGCCCGGCGTTGGCTGTTCTTGTGAAAAGATGATTGTGAAATGTGGCCGTCTCATCTCCGCCACCTACAAGGCCCTAAGGACGTTCGGTGCATTCCCGGCTGAGCACAGGGGAACCGCTGGTTTCCGGCCACATAACTATGAATGCTCGCGGGCATATGCCGCCGCCAACCTATCTATCTCGATCTGTCTCGTTTCCTCGCCCTCCGCCCCATGCAGCCGCCCTATGAAGCGGTCCTTTTCCTCGGGTGCGAGAGAGATCGTGTGCAGGCAGCCCACATGAAACACGCCACCCGCTCGCGCTTCATCGAGCGAGGGGTACTCTGTGTCATTACCCGACAAGCTGAACGTCCGGCCCTCAAATTGCTGGCATTGCTTACAACTCCCCGAATGGCTGGAGAGGCGAACGAGATCATGCCCATTCTCCTGGAAGCGGTTTAGGGTGCCTTGCCGGAAGCTTTGATTAGTGGATTCCTGGGCGGCCACCTTCGCATAGCGAGATAGACTCCAATCTCGCCCCGCCCTATCACGAAAGCCTGTAATTCCGCGCTCCGCCAGGTCCTCCCGGATCCTTCTGGCCGCCTTGGCGGTCGTCTCATAGCCAATCACAGAGCCCTTGATATTCTCCAGGGCCACGGATCGGAAAAGATCGTCCACCTGGCGGCCTACAATCTGATCTACGCCAATGAAGCGGCTGTACGTATTCTCTGCCAGCACTTGCGCAGCCTGTTGATGAATTTGACCGAAGCCAGCGAGGACCTTGTTCCCGGCCAGAGGGTCCGCATCGGCCCAGGCCACGCCCTTCATGTAGCTGGCCGGGATGGCTTCCTGGCACCAGGTCCTCGATCCGGCCAGGAGATCGGCCCGGATCTGCTGAACTCGCTGGAGGATGGTCTTCTGCCAGGCCATACTGTAGCTTTCGGGATTCTTTAGGAGCAGCCGGTTGCACTCCTTCAGGATCTCCTTCTCGGCTTCATCGTAGAGCTTGATGAGCCGCTGGGCCTGAGCGTCGGAGAGCGGAGAATCAGCCATGTTATCCTTTTGTGCTAATTTGAGCTCTCGTTCCCCAGGAGCTCCCTTGAGAAATTATCCTCATTGTCCAAGCGGTGGCAGCTCTATCGTCGGTGCCGCTGGCGCGGCTGGCTGTGCGCCTTTGATCCTGGCCACCTCGGCCATCAGAGCGTCGCTATCCGGCTCCAGGCCCTGAGTCAGCGAGACGTAAGTCTCCAGGCTCATGCCCTGCGTTGAAAAGGCCATCGTCGCCCATGTGGCCGTCTGCAGGGGATCTCTGGGGATGCCGTCCTGTGGCACCACCGAAACCGCTTCAGGCTCAAAAGCTATTGCGCCTTCAACCTTTAGAGCGACATCGAGTTTGCTCTTGAGGCTCAGGACCTTCGGGATGGCCTTCTTCAGACTGTTGGCGAACTTGCGCACCCGAGAGGTCGTCGGGATCAGCCTGAATGCCAGGGCTGTGCCGCTCTGAGCGGTGCCGAGCTCCTCCTGCTTCACCAGGTCGAGCATGTAGAGAAGCTGATCCATCTTGTCCTTGATGGCGTTCTCGACAGCACCGAGTTCGGCCTGCCAGGTAAGATACTTTGCTTCCATGCTGCCGGGCTCGACCATCAGGGGAGCATCGAGCCGGATCTCCCAAACCTGCTTGGCATGATTGAAATGATTGAAAGCGCTCTCCGGTGCCATGAACACCGGCCGGGCAAACTTCGCCAGGACTTCCTCTCGCCGGGAAAATGCCAACTCCAGAGCTTCGATCAGCGAGACCACGGAAGGCGTATAGTCAGATCGGCCATAGCGCCTCTCCGAGCTGAGCGCATTGTCGACCCGGACTATCAGAATGTCATCGACGCCGGTACTCTGCTTGCCCTCGGCATCGACCTTCAGATCTGCGAACGGTACAAACCTTTTCAGATCCTGACGATCTCCGAGCTTCCCATTGGCAATTTCATAGATAAGATGCTGTATGAAGCCCTTGCCATGGATCGTGAGCTTGACATACTCCAGCTTTTCAACCTTGAACGTGCGGAAGAATACATATGCTGTGACCTTTCGGAAATTGCCCAGACCTGTAACCATGTAGCAGTTTTCCGGGTTCTGAGCCATGATGCCTTCTTGGGTCGGCTCATAGAGGCCTATGCCGTATCGTGAGACATCAATCAGGACCTCTTCATCTGGACGTTCCTCGACTGAGTCCACGTTGTCTATTTCGACATCTAACGGCTCACCTATGCAGAGATTTATATAATTAGTTGTGGCCTTCTCGCCCCAGCCGAGGATGATGGGGATTTTCTTATCATCGTCTGCCTTGTCCTGCAGATAGGCGGCGTATTTGCTGAAGACCTCATGCTGATTATTGTAGACCTGGCGGTTGAAGGCGTGCTCTTTGAGCCGGCTGGCCTCATCCTGATCCTCTGGAGGCCAGGGTCGGGCCTTTGATATCCACGATAAATCAGTGAGCATCAGTATCCTTGATCTTTCCGTATTGGGCGATGGCCTTGGAGCGGTTCTTCAGCACACTTTCGTAGCATTCCTGGCAGGCCTCCAGCCCTGAGAGGTTGTCCTGGCCGGGTTCCTGCTGGCCGATGTAGGGGCGGAATTCCAGTCGAGCAATGGGCACGGGCTTTTGCCTGAGCTCGGAGATATCCTGGCCGCATATGACGCATAGAATATTAATCAACCCGGTTTCCTTTTCGATTTAGCGTGAGATCTGTTCCAGCAATTCGATGAGCAGAATTTTGCGTCTCTGGTTGAGCGAGTTTGATATCTTTTGCCACATTCCAAGCACACAACTTCGCGATATTTTTGTTTATTCCAAAAGGCTTTCTTGCCTTTGTATAGACTGTCCGCGTTTTCTATGGTGTGATAAGAATGGTGATCGTGCTCTGAAGACAAGACGAGATTTTCTATTGAATTGTTCAGAGGATTTCCATCTTTATGATGTACATGATGTCCGACTGGAATGTCGCCGTGATGCTGTTTGAAGATTTCTTGGTGAAGTCTTACGGTTTTTCCGTCGATCGATCCTGTGAAATATACACAATTTGTTTGTGACTTCGAATTGGGGTAGTCACCCCATTATGCGTTGTTCTCTTCAGGAACCACTAACATCATCATAATTTCGTCAATTGTCCAGATATGATCGGTTATACCAGCTGCCATGGCAGGAGATCTGTGCTCCCATCGTCGCTGATCACTATTAGCTTCTTTTCGTAAGGATTTAACAGGTCTCGCAAAGTTATAGACCGCATCCTCCAAGGAACAAGAAGCTTTCAGCATCTTCTCCTCTTTAGAGAATGATAGGGTCTTTCGAACCATTCGTCCATTCATTTGCCGCGAAGTTAGATTCGTCCTTTCGACGTAGGCCGTATTCAAGCCCATAAAATTTGGCACCTCGTTAGGATCTCCATAAACTACTCTGTGAGTGACGCGGATCAACCTGCCACCAGATCGATGCTTCGTCACTTGAAGGCATTTCCAACCAGGCTGCGGTTGTTTGCGTATTGGAGGCCTTCCTCTACCAGTGTATTCAGGCAACTTTCCCCAGGTTTCAAGCATTGCTTCAGGATAACTGTCGTTTCCGTCGCTCGATATTGCAGGGGGTTCAATGGGGTTGCAGCGATCTTTTATTTGCAACATCATAACCGCTGCGACTTCTTCCTCATTCTTTCCTATTGCACGTCCCACTCTCAGCCTCGTATCAACGTCTATTGCAGTGCCTCGCCAGAATGTGCCTCGATCGGGCTCCTCGGGATGGTTACTTTTTCCCCCTTGTGACCTACGTAGGTCCACATGGCATCGAGCTGGACACGGGTTAGATGGTGGTTAGCCAGAAGCAGTGCCTCAATCTCTTCAGCATGATTTGCCGCTTTGCGGAGCCAATCCACAATTGTTTCTTCTTTTATCCCTTTTATTCTATGGATGGCTGCCAGACTGTTCCTTTCGGCAAGCATAGCCAGGCATTCTAGGATTTCTTTTGGGCTATGATGCAAGCCATAAAATATGGTCCCTTTATTCCCTACGAATACTCTGCCACAGATTTTGCATTTCAAACGCTGCGTGCCCTTGTCAGTCCGACCATACCGGACTATGTTTCCGTGATCTACTTTGCCATAGCCAGGACAGTCTCTATTCCAACAAAACGAACCCGCTAAAGCTAATCGATCTGTCTTCATTGCTTTCCCCGATTAAATCATGCAACGAAGGCATATAAACTTGTTTACGGTAGACTACCCGAATTGGGGTATCTGTGATAAGCTATTCCATTAAATACGATGGTTTCTCTCATTAAATCACACCTCTGATAGTGTTCTGAGAAGTTTCAAGTGAGGCAACTGCTCTCAGAAAAGCAGCTTTCGGGAGCTACCCTAGCCTCACTTGCTAATAGTGACGATGCTATTCATATATATCGTGTCGCTGGATATCGATAACGCAGATCATAGTCTGCCGCCTCTTAATATTTCTTCTCCGTACCAAATGCATAAAGCCAAACTAAAAAGCATATCGTCTGATTCGCCCTGTTCGGCTTCCATCTTCACGCGCCTCTGTGCGCTCATCTCGGCCCGGAAGGATAGCATTTCTCGCTCGACGGCAGGCCAGATAGGCATGTTCGGGTTGACGTGAACCTTGCCAGCATCGAAGGCCCCCAGGAACTTGCCGATGAGCCTCGCCTTGCCGAGATGGATTATAGGGCCTTGCCTTGTGATGCTCTCGCCTGCCGTAATTGTCACTGCCTTGAGCTTCACGCCCTTGGCTGCGAGCATATCTCTGACAGCCACGCCAACGCCCGTGGAATCTAGGAGGAATTCAGGCGGTTGCTTCTGATTGAAGGCAGGATTCTTCAGAGTCTTAACAACCCAATCAACTATCTGATCATAAGGAAGGCCCTGTTTGCGGTTCATGGCCACAAGATCGTAGCCGAAACGCCTCTCGGCTGGTCTGTATTGCATGTCCACAGCCGCCAGGGCACTCCAGTCTCGGAGCTGGGCAGGATCAAGAGCTAGGATGAACGTCATTTAATACCGCAATCCACCGTGATGGTGTTCAGCGTGGCAATTTGCGCAAAGCAGGACACACTTATCGATTTCGGCTTTTAGCAATTCATCTGATTCATGCCGACTTATCATAAATGAAATTCCTTTCGTCTTTCCGTTGACATGATGAAATTCAAGCGCCGCTATATTCTTGTCATATCCACAGCAAGCGCACCGACTGCCATGCATTTTCAAATACTTGTTTTTTGTTGAATCGTAATAAGAAAGATGAACTTTTCGGCGATGTGTGCGTATTTTATCGACGTTCTGTTCGTAATATATCTTCCCTCGCGCTTTATCATACGCCTTTCGCTCTTCTAAATGCGCAAGACGATAAGCTTTACAATATGCTCTATTTTCCTCTCTGTGTGCCTTGCGATATGCTTTTTGGTACTTTTCGTATTTTTTTTGAGCTGCTTTGCTTCTCATGAAATACACCTCCGATAGTGTCCGAGAAGATTTGAAGCTGGCAGGGGATCTCGGAAAATCCCTTTTCGGTTGGCCGACCTATCCAGCAGATAGTGATTAGCTGCTTACTATTTATATGTATCGCGTCTACTGATACGTATTTTCTCATATTTCAATAATTGGTATTTCACTGTTCAGAGATTTTAGGATACTCTCATGTGAAATTAATTGCGTCTCCGATGCCACAAACTCACATTCATACTCCTGTGCGAAAACGTACGGTCCTCTCAATTCTCTCATTTCGGCAAGGAAGTCTTTTGAGATCCTCGGGTTCTCATCGGCCCGTAACTTATGCTTCTCCCATGCCTGATTCTCAGTGTAGATCTTATAGAAGTGCCCGCGCTGGCCGAAGGGTGTCGAACAGAGGATGAACTTGCATTGCGGATACGTGGTCATCATCGGGAGAATGGCATCAAAAAGCTCCTCAGAGCATTGAGCACTCTCATCCTCGACTATGACATCCGGCCGGGAGAAGCCCCTTATAGTCCTGCCTTCGTTGCCACCCGGAAGGGTCAGGATTCTTGAACCGTTTTCGAATTGCAGAGACAGCTTAGTGAACTCATGGAACTTCGGACTTCTAGGCAAGAGATCAATGTAGTCCTGGATCTTCTTGAAATTTTCCTGCGATTGCCTGAGCGCCGGAGCGATGATCAGTGAGAGGCTTCGCTTCTTGAAGATCGCCGTGTGAAGGCATATCAGGGAGGACATGGCGGACTTGCCGCCCTGCCTATGGATATTCAGACAGATCCGTTTGCTGTCTGAATCCAGCATCGCAATTTGCCATGGATCTAGATGGACGGGGTTATCTTCCTTGTCTCGAATTAGTCCGAGATCTTCGACCCACCTGGACCGCTGAAAAGCATGCCTTCGCCGCCGCCCTTCTAGAAGCCCATCACGAAGCCTGAGTTTCAGCTCTCTGGAGAAGCTCTGCGATTTCTGCATTCAGTTCTTCATCCGTCAGCGTCTCAAGCGACCTTCCATAATTCTCAGGATCAATCATCTTCGACAAAATCTCCGCAACCCGGATTATATGACCAAGTGCTGAGGCCGCCGCCTTATAATCTTCAGCATGCTTCGCGTTATCCGCGAGGTCCCGGAGGCCCTCCACGGTCTCCTTCAGAAGGCTATCGAGCTGGAGACCGTGCTCCTTTTCCCGCTCCTCATTGGCTTCCTGAATTTTCTTTGAAACATGAGGCCGATGCCGCCTGACAGCATCTTTCGAGAAGTCGGGGAACTGGCGCGAGATGGCGCGATTTGACGCGCCAGTCACTATAAGTTGGTCTATCCTGTGCTTGATTTTGCTGGCGCAGATGGAGCAGTTGGTCATTCATCTTTCAATCCTGAATATGGAGGATGGCCCGGCTAAATGGCAACCGGGTCCGTGTCTGACGCATCGTGGCGATGCGGTGACTATGAAATGGCAGGCATCGCCCAGTCACAGTGCGATGGAGTCTGCCACCATACAAAAGCTATTCTCACCATAGCTAAGGTTTATTTTATGGTCTCCGTCGAGACGCTTGGTGACTGTGATGCTGGCGGGCATTGTCCGTCATGGCCGCTTTTTATGCCTGCTTTAGTTGGCTTTTCCTTCAGGTTGCGATCCTGCGAAGTTCATACTGATAATGCAGCCTGCGGCGCTTGGAGACCGTTGGATCTTTGCATCGCTGACAGTGCCCGCAGCACAGAACCCGATACGGATGATAGAAGTCCTTCATGCGGTTCGGGCGGTTGTAGAAGCGCCTGGTTCTCGTCATCTTAATATATTTGAAAGCAAACCTCGCAGTAGAGATCGCCATTGCGGTCAAGCACCAGCCGACCTCCACATGGGCAAGCATCCAGAGTCAGCACTGCCCCAGACCGCGTTTGGATGTGAATCTCGGGCCGGTCATTGTAGATGCTGAACTCCTCTTTGGCCGAGCGGCCTTGGATTTGAATGAACTTTGGAGGCAGATGAGACGGCCACTCAGACATTGAAAATTGGTGGCCCCGGTATAGCAACCGTGTCTCTTCGGCGATGAAGTGCTTATAGCCGAAGATGGGGGTAGGCAAGAACCTTTCTCCAAAATCTTGTTCTCCATAATAGATGTTTTGTACTCTTACGACGTCGTAAGAGCCTTTTAGATCAGATATGGCACCCGACACAGCCGCCCCTCCCTGATTAAGTGCTTGCTCGCCATCCTCCCTCTTTTCTCAAGCCTGTTCACTGAATTACGAATTTTGTCATTGGTCCATGAGAATTTCGACATCTCCTTTTCGGCGACTGTGACAAGCTCCTCGATGCAGAGCTCTTCGCCCTCATGATCGCCGATAAGGGTGGCAACTTGAAGGTCAACGTAATCGCTTTCCCGGTTTCGCTTAGCCCGGTTGACGATGATGCAATTCTTCATACCTTCTCCGGATACCTGTATTCGCATCTTTGCGAATCTATCTCCCGCCGCTCAATGTCATGGTGATGCCAAAGCCGCAAAAGCAGAAGCTTTGTCTTAGCCACATTCTTCCCTAGCCCTTGGGCCACTTCCTGCGGCTTGTGCCAGCCAGGATGGGTCTGGAGCCAATCCAACACATCGCCCTGGCTCATGCTCCACACTCCTGCTCTCGCCTGACCTTCTCCAATCGGCGTTCAGCCCTTTCGGCCGGAGCCAATTGATACATGCTCTGATACCTGGCCTTTGGCTCCTTGCCTGCTGCACGATAGAACGGGCCCTTAGCACCTTTCTTTTGACTCATGCTTCGTCTCCGGGAACGGCTTTATTGAGTTCATCGATCAGTGCCGTGACGGCCCTGTTGCCGCCCCTGCAGCGCAGCACTACTCCGGTGCTCCCCTCCTGACTCTCCGGGCCGGTCTGTTTGCAGAAGTAGGCGCTCACCTGCGGCTCGCCAGGCTTCCGGCGAAGGTTGAAAATTTGATTCATATTACCCTCCTGAACTTCAGTACCTTTACCAGCAAATCCTCCAACGGAATTGTGATCTTCTTCAGGACCCTGGCGTTGATCTCTGCCAGGGACGCAAAATACTCATCCCGGCTGTCGTAGCCCTCGTTATAGATGCTCTGATCCGAGATGTCGCCTAAGCGCTCCTCCCAGCGCTCCAGGATCTCCAGCAGGGCGAAATAGTCTTTTGAGAGCATCACGGTCTTGGCCTTCTGGATGCTGCCGACATTGGCTCTCCAGGACCTCCAGAGACGGCGGGTCTCTATCTTCCGGCCGGAGATAATAGGAGCCACATGCCTGGGCTTGAAGAGAAGCATCAGGTCACGCTCGCTGCAATTTTGTCATCTTCTCGCTCTACCTGGACCTGCCGGATCACTTCGATGAGATTGGTGAGCTGCTTATCGCTGAGCTCCTCCAGGCGCTCGGTGATCTGCTCGAAAAGAAATTCGCTAGACATGAGAATCAGTGCTCCTCGGCAGGGCTGCCGTCAGACCCTGGGTGGAGGGATTCCTTCTGACGCCGCCCAATCTCCTGATGGCCTCGCCGCTGGACCGGGCCCAGAAGAAGTACCGTATGTAGCAATCCCGCTCCTCCACGATCCCTTCTCCGGCCGGCGGCCAGGTCAGGCTGACCTGAGTATCCCGTACCTCCTTTCCCGATAGCTCCACCTCGATCTTCCAGGGAAGCAGGCCTGCTTTGAGCTCGGTGGCATGCTGATCAGCTTCGACTGTTCGCAGCTCTGCCCCATCATCGACCGCCATCTGCACGATCTTGAGCACCTTCTCGGCCAGGACCCGGTCGGTGAAGGGGCCAAAGAACTCCTCCTCTACGCTGTCGGCTATGCAGAAGATCTGCATCTGTATTTCCTCCAATGTCTCATCAATCCCACTTCCTAAATCCAATGAACTTGATTTCCGCTCAAATTTACTTTCTTGACAAGTTGTCAAGATGCTCCTATCTCGCTCTACCCCTCAGACACCCCGACCTTGGACCCCGACGCAATAGACCGTAAACTAACATTGACAAGTTGTCAATATGATACAGTAGGCTTGATTTATCTTTCAGTACAATCTTATCGCGAGTTTATCCCTCCCTGGAAAATCGTCCCATTTCGGCTCCACCTGGAGCGTCACAGGGACATCTTGACAAACTGTCAAGATCGTCAAATTCTTGACAACTTGTCAATATGGATCGGTCGACGCTATTCATTACCTATCAGCCTCATTGCCATTGATTCTGCAGAGCCAGGACTTGCGCCTTGCTCCGCGCTGCTGAAATCTTGCCTGATCGGGATGGTAATTCGCAGCCCAGCGCATAGCTCGCAGGGCTTGCTTTGCATCTATGCTCTTGTCCTCGTTCTCGACCAGGATCCTGATTGCCTCCGGGGTCGAGATGGCCTTTTGATCCCGGTTCAAAGCGGCCAAGAGTATCTCGCCCCGATAGCGATCCGAGCGAACAAAGGTGAGGAGCGGTCTATTGATCAGGAACAGAGTAACTTCGCTCAGCAAATCTGTCATCTGCCTGAGTGCATTGATGCCTGAAGCCTGGCCGACATCCCTGGCCCTCTCAATTGCCCTGGCCTGCTTGTTGGCTCTGGCATAGAGGCTTTTGACCTCCGGGGATGCGGATAGCTTCTCAAGAGTCTCCAGGGCCGTCTCCAAAAAGTCCATCTGAGCCTGAAAGAGATTTTCGAAGCTCTCTTCAAGGTGATTTTGTGCATCTTCAAGCCTCTTATTCCGCTCCTTGAGGTCGCTGATCTCGGCCAGGAGCCGGAAGCCGTCTGCATGGGCCGATGGGGCTTTGATCTGCTGCATCCGGTCGAGCTTCTCCTCCAGCTCCTCTATGGCCCTGAGCTGCTGCTCTATGATGCTATCCTGCGCCTGGATCCTGGCCTCATGCTCTTCGATCGTGCGCCGGAGCTGGGCAGGCTCATAGCTGCTCAGCTCGGCTGCCGTGCGGAAGTCCTGGATGGTCTGAGATGGAGAGGGCATGGCTGCTCCGGCCATCTCAGGCGCAGCTGAAGTAGAAGATCACTGCTGCACCTCCTCGACGATCACCCGGATTTTTTTACCCTTCAGCCGGTCGAAGAACTCGTTTGTCTTGCCGACGTCAGGATAGCCGGAAAGCTCCAGCGAGAAGTGGAGGCTGCCCATCATCTGGAAGGAAGTCATGAGAAAACCGTCCCACTTCATGGCAGAGCCTCCGGGAACTCCTGGCGAAGGTCCCATGCAGGAAACAGGTACTCAGCAATGCAGAGATCTGACATCAGACCACCCCCTCCCGGACCGTAACCTTCAGCGCCCGCCCTCGGCTCATCCGCACCAGGATATCCCTAGCCAGGGCACAGAAGTCGTCTCCCCCGCCGATCAGGTATGTCCGGCTCTCAGGCTGCCTGCCCTGGTAGTCCTCGATCAGCTGCAGAGCCAGGGGAAGGACACTGTAATCCTGCGTTTGGATGCCTTCGGGGAACAGCTCCCCCAGGAGGGCTTCCTTGCTTTTGGCCTGAGGAGGCTGCGCTGGATCGAAGATGAGGCCGCTCATGGCAGAATCTCCAGGCACCGCGGATTGCAGAGCGTGAGATCGCTCGAACCGTCGTCGCGGCCGTAATCGGTTATGTCGGCCACGAAGCTGATCGTTGCTCCCCTGGGGGGCAGCTTGGCGAAGGAGTCCCTGGGCATCCAGGCGTGCTCGTTCTCTCCTATCGGAGAATGGACATCCTTGAGGATCGGAAAGCCGCGCACTGAGATCCCTGCGAACCGGGCGATGAAGCGGGCGGTAGAGATGCCCGCCTGCTTCATGAGCTTCAGATCAGATCTCATCCGACTACCCCCGAAGCTCTCAGCATGGCCATGGTGTCCCGGCCGGCGTCCGTGGTCCTGTAGAGCAGGCCGTCCGTGGAGAGCAGACCCTTCTCCTGCAGCTCGGCGAGATACGGCCGGACGGTTCGGAAGTTGAGGTTGCATTGATAGACGATGCGGGTCAGTCTCGCCCCGTCCACGCAGGTCTGCAGCACCTCCAGCTGGATCTTGGTGCGGGAGCGCTTGCGGGTCATAGTGCGCCCACCCCCTGAGGCGTTTCACTGGAGAGCGGACCCGCACCCCACTGTCCGAAGAAATGCCCTATCGCCACCTGCTGCCCTATGAGGCCCTGTAGGGTCTCGAGCAGCTCCTCGTCCACCAGCCTTTCCCGGCCAGACACGACCACCCGCACCAGGCCGCCGCCGATCGGCTCCACGGCCTCCAGGAGGCCTCCGATGGAGCGGCCTTGGGGGAGGATCTGGGGATTGCGGGAGGCGAGGGATTCAAGCAGCGATGCCGCCAAGTTGCTCACCCCCTTTCAGCACATAGCGATCCTGCAGCCTGAAGATGCCCACTCTGCGGCCCATGGTGATTGGACGATCGAAGTATAACCGATCGCTATCAGAAGAAGCGCAAGCTTTTTCTAGAAGTGCATCACAAGTGAAAGCCATGCGGGCTCAGTCCTCCTCAGAGGCCTGGGCCTCATGCTCCCGAAGCACTTTTTCTCCTTCAGTTGTTATGTCACAAAATACGCGACCTCGGAGCCGAGTTCGATCCAGAGTCACCAGGCCGTCTGCTTCCAGCCGGTTCATTCTATCTCGGAGCTGCACCTCGGATCGCCACTTCAAAAGAGGCTTTATGATCTCGATCAGCTGCGCATCCGAGTTTTCTTTACAACGCTTCAATTGCTCGATATCTAATCTATCATACATCGCCTGCTCCCGAAACCAGGGGCAGGCAGCAACCTTAGCGTCCTTACTCTCCTTACTGACCTAAGTCTCCAAGGTCGCAAGGCTAATAAGCTTGTACAACGCTATCTTTGCTGCCTGGGTTGATCCTCGGGCCGTCCAAAGCTTCGAGGGGTTAGCCCTGGCTCTTCTATTTCTCAATATCCTGCTCATGATAGAGCACCTTCTGGCTTTAATCTTTTTCCTAAATACGTTGCCCGCGGGCGGGGTGAAAGTGATCTTAAATCAGTACTCAAATTAGGGGGGTTTCTTTAGGGATCGTATCCATCAGCCCCCTTCCACGGCCTCGATCCGCTCCAGCTCCTCCATCTCCGATCTCCTCAGGTCCCGGAGGATGGTCGAAAGCTCGTCGATCAGCTCAACGCGCCTGACAACCTCAGATTTGGAGGACATTCAGGCCACCGCCTTATTCGCGGCCTTCTCGCCCGCCGCAACAGGACACCAGAAGAGTCCCGCCTCCCGCGTTCCCCTCCGGGAGATCTCGGCGTGGAGCTCAGGGCAGTCCAGACAGCTCTCCGGCCTATCACAGGGCATCTCAGGCCGCCTCCTTCAGGGGACTGCCGCCAGGGATGCCCGGCTGCAGCAGGCCCAGGGCCCGCAGGCGGTGCATGGCCCGGCGGTGGCCATTGTCCCCGGCCGGGAATACGTCGCTGATAGCGTAGTTCCTGCCCTGCTGGGTCCGCTTCTGCCATTCTGCGACGGCGCTCCTTTGCGCCGAAGTCAGCCTCATCTTCATCACTTCTTATACCTCCTGAACCTCTCGTATCCGGCCGCGAGCTTTCCATGGAACTCGCTGAAGACATGGACTCCGGAGCAGCAGTTTTTGACATCCGGCACGCTGTCGAGAGCCTGCAGGGCCATGTCGCGAATCTGCAGGAACTCGCCCTCGCATGCCTCCTCGCGCCCCATCTCGATGATGACCGGGCTGAGGTAGTGCCTGACGCTCTTGGGCCGGATGCCGGCGTCCCTCAGGGCCTCCTTGATGGCGGCTGTCTCCTGGGCGTTGGTCATGATCGGGAGGAGCACATCCTCTTGCCAGCTCTGCCAGCCGGGGTGGGCATCATCCAGGAAGGCCTCGACTGTAGGGTAGACCTTGCCCTGCATGTGGCGATAGATCTGCCATTGGTTGATCAGGATGGTCAGGTGCATCCTGTAGCCACCCTCAATCCGTTCTGCCGGGATGCGGTCGGTTTGACCCGGTCCGATCACAACCTCCAGGTGCAGAATCTGCCCGCCCTGGGGCGCGGTCTGAACTGCTGCGGCCATATTACACTCCCCCTATTATATCTGCTATACCAGCTATAGCAACAATCCTATATATAGTTTACTGATTACAAAATCTATAAATACTATACAGCAAAGATATAAGTAATATATGGAAGCTAAAAAGGATAGCATGGACGAATCGACGACGATCAAGGTGACTAAGTCCACAAGGGATCGCCTTCTTCTATATGGTAAGATGGGCGATACCTATGAGGAAGTCCTTTCTAGGATACTGGATGAGTATGAAGAAATGAAGAGTCGCGAGCAAAGAAAAGAAAACCCTCTTGAGGCCGTTCCCGTTCCAGTGCTCGCTTAACTTTGCATTGTAGCTCCCACTGCAATGCAGGTTAGTGTAGGCAGCGATAGCTATATCTTATTTTCCCTGTAAACCGCTCCAAATTTCATCCAAAAGCTTTTTCGTTAGATCTTACAATACTTAAGCAAATTACGGAGGGATATCAAATGGACTTTATCGATCACATTCGTGATTTATCTGCACGTATTCAAAAACAAGCCGAAGGTATTCGCTTAAATGGGGCCATGACTTTTCAGCCATGGAAAGCTAGAAGAGATAGCAGCAATTCCTATTAAGGGAGAAGCTTCAATGGGGCCATGACTTTTCAGCCATGGAAAGGCCACAGAGAAGGGCACCTACTCGCCGGGCAAAGGCAGCTTCAATGGGGCCATGACTTTTCAGCCATGGAAAGATGGTCACCAGGGATGAGCGTGTTTGCTCGGATTGCGCTTCAATGGGGCCATGACTTTTCAGCCATGGAAAGGTTATCTCAGGATGAGGTATCGCCTGCAACCTCTGCTTCAATGGGGCCATGACTTTTCAGCCATGGAAAGGTTATCTCAGGATGAGGTATCGCCTGCAACCTCTGCTTCAATGGGGCCATGACTTTTCAGCCATGGAAAGGGAGAGGCATTAGCTTTCGTTAGAACCGTGATTGAGCCGCTTCAATGGGGCCATGACTTTTCAGCCATGGAAAGGATAGCAGGCCAAGCGAAGGAGGCTAAAAAGCATGTGTGCTTCAATGGGGCCATGACTTTTCAGCCATGGAAAGAGTATGCTTCTCTGGAAGCCGCCGCACAGAGGACCGTTGCTTCAATGGGGCCATGACTTTTCAGCCATGGAAAGGCGGCCTTTTCATCCACGATTCCTACGCATGTCGGACTGGCTTCAATGGGGCCATGACTTTTCAGCCATGGAAAGCCCCATGTGATTACTTTCATTTCATCTCATCTCCTCTAGGCTTCAATGGGGCCATGACTTTTCAGCCATGGAAAGGCCGAGTCAGGCACGGCTCTGAGGCTCAGGCTCATGCTTCAATGGGGCCATGACTTTTCAGCCATGGAAAGGTATACCATCGGAAATATTCTTGCTGGAGAGAAGACTGCTTCAATGGGGCCATGACTTTTCAGCCATGGAAAGGCACCTGGCAATACTCCTCTCCATATCGATCCTTGGGCGCTTCAATGGGGCCATGACTTTTCAGCCATGGAAAGACGGTGGCGGCCCTCGCACGATCCTACCCTCAAATGCAAAGCTTCAATGGGGCCATGACTTTTCAGCCATGGAAAGCAGGTCGTGGTGGCGGGACATTGGGCGGGCAGACGATTGCTTCAATGGGGCCATGACTTTTCAGCCATGGAAAGGCGCGATCGGTTTCATTTTCATACTTCCTCCAAATGTTTGCTTCAATGGGGCCATGACTTTTCAGCCATGGAAAGGGTGCCCGACAGGGTTGTATCTACCCGCGTAACCGTCTTGCTTCAATGGGGCCATGACTTTTCAGCCATGGAAAGTTCGTGAGATGTTACGAAGCATGGACGATCGCACCGGTGCTTCAATGGGGCCATGACTTTTCAGCCATGGAAAGACATTACGTTCCTCATAACCTGGCGTTTTCACAGAAAGCTTCAATGGGGCCATGACTTTTCAGCCATGGAAAGAGTTATCCAGCCTCTAGCTCTAAGCAGTCTCATACTTGCTTCAATGGGGCCATGACTTTTCAGCCATGGAAAGAATGTCGTCGCCGTCCACACCGGCGTCCTGAGCCTCGCTTCAATGGGGCCATGACTTTTCAGCCATGGAAAGAGCGGCCATTTTTCGGACTCGGTAGAGCCCGAAAAAGGACTGATTTTCGAGAGGATGGGTGAAAGCCGGCATTTATCCTAGGTGAATGCATGGATTATCTCCTTGATCTTGCGATCCTTGCTTTCGTTTCGAGCGCCTCCCTGGATACTCGTTACCACCTTGCCTCTCGATCTGGCGGTCAGACTATTACCGCCTTGCGCTCAGAGTCTGGGGGATGCACGCCCAGGAACTCTATCCTATCTTCGACTCTGCCGTCCAAAGGGCCGAGGTCCACTATCATTATGCGATCCGCGTCGTGTTTGATGATCTCTGTGAGTGCCGCCATAAGCTCGACTCTCCCTTTGTCTGTGAGATTACACCTGAATACCGAGTAATGTATAGGATCTCCGAATCCCTTCATGGTCTTGTGCACCTGGTGCAGTCGCTTCTGATCCATTATATCGTAGCTGACTACATAGCAGTTTAACCCGCTCATGCCATCACCTAGTGCAGAAGGGTGGATACTCCTTGATCTCGCCCGATATAACTCGCGCCAAGAGCCTGGCTTGGACTTCCAGGACTCTGCGGTAGCTCACCTTGTAGCCGAAGAGCGGATGGGTTATCTCCGTCTCCATGCGGCGTTCGTGGCCTCCGACTACGGTCTTTTTACCTTCGGGGGTTAGAGAAACCCCAGCACCTGTTTTGATGAAGTCCTTCTTCGAGAGTTCCTCATTGTTGAACAAAGTGATAGCGACTGAATCGGCTATTAGAGGCCGGAACTCCTCCATCATGTCCAGCGCCAGGGCGGGCCTGCCGTATCTAGGCCGGTGGTAAAATCCGAGGTAAGGGTCGAAGCCAACCGCCAATACGGTAACAAAGAGGTCTTTGACCAGGATGCCATAGAGGTAGGATAGGACTGCATTCACGGGATCTTTGGGCGGCCTTTTGTTCCTGTTTTCAAAGGAGAAGTCTTCTCCTCCAGCTTTTAGCAGATGATCAAACCTGGAGAAATACGCTTCAGCCGCAGCGCCCTCTATGCCAAGCAGGCTCTCGCTGCTTGATGCCTCTTCTGCGTCGTTGGCCAGCTTTGCCAGGAGGTCCAGAGAATTTATGGAACGGTCTGGGTCGTTCCTGCGTATGAGCGTCCTGCAGTTTCTGATCTTGCCAGCTACTGCCTTCCGAGCCAGAAGGATCGATCTCAGTGGATTCATAGCCCACTCGAACTGACGCATTCTCAGCTCCACGTTCTTATGGGTCGTCCCCAGGCAGATCCCCTGGAACCAACCCCCATGCGTGTAGTGGATGACAGGCACTCCCCTCTGCATGAGCTCGACCATGGCTGGTGTGGTTATCTCCACTCCTCCGTAGAGCGATAGTTGGGATACCTCTCTTAGTTTGGCCTCACCAACCTTGCCTTCCCTAGACCAGACTTCAAGGCGGTCGCCTTTCTTGCGCACGGTATGGCCCTGGCCAACTACGTAGACGGGTATGGCGTCGTCCCGAGATGGAAGTAGCCTTCTGACCTTGCCCGGCTCAGTCTTTTCAGACTCCATCTCCTTAAGGAGATTGACTTCGTCGGGTAGGCAGATGCTGGCCAGGGAGCAGCGGAAGCATTTTGGGCTATACTCCAGGGGAGGTGGCATCTCTCCTCGCTCTGCTGCGGTCTTGAGTGCTGCAATGAGATCCTTTGTTCTACTCACCAGAGCATCATCAAACTGGATAGGCACTTTCTTCTTCGATCTGACGAAGTAAGTGACGCCTTCGTTGCACTGAAAGCCGTTCTCCCTGAGAACCAGGCCCTGGGCGCAGAGCTGGACTCTCTCCGGCTCGTATGCCCCTTCTGGGATATCAGGTGCTTCTCCCCTTTTGTAGTCCACAGGAGTTACCAGGTTGCCTTCGCCCTCCAGAAGATCTATTCTGCAGGTGATGCCAGATCCGGATAGGTAGACCGATCTGGCGTGGAAGGTTTCGAACTCTTCCTCCGAGACTTTGCCAGAGTCGGCATCCACTCGACGGTGCTGGAACCTACCGTCCACGGTGTCGGCACTGTCCATGAACTCTCCCTGGATCCACTCTATGTAGCAGAGCCTGGGGCAGTAGGCGAACTCATTCAACATGCGGGCGGGGATGAGGGCAGGAATGTCTTTATGGTCCAAGATTTCGTCTGCCAAGCTTAACCTCCTCGATAGCTATTGGGGCCGCTAAAGAGATAAAGATATTTTATGCAGTTTCATCGGTCGCAGGCCAGTTCGTAGCCCTAAGGCTCATTCTCATCTGGCCCAATCCGTTCGTCTGGCCGAACGGCCCTGGCCGGGAAGGGGGCGTGCTGTCCAGAGAGATGATTGTGATTCAAGGCGATTCGGGTACGAAGAGGCCAAGGCCGAAGTGGGCGCCGTAGCCTAGGGCAATTGGCCCGGCGACTGGTTCAGGAAACACAATTCTGAAACCATATCCAGTGCCGCTGGCAGCTCTGCTTCCTTTGCCCACCGTTCTTTCCCGCCTAAAGCTAAGCCACCTAGTCTCATGTCCGGCCAGATCTGTCGAGGATATGGGCTCCACTTCCACCGGTTCGGTGAAACCAGCTAGCTTCAGTAACCTTCGCAGCTCGTGTTCAGGGCTTCCGATCTGTAGCCCTGAAGCGTCAATCTTAGGAACTCCTCGCCCTGCCGACGTGGCCTTGGGATGCCTCGTCGGCACGAAAGGCGTTCTAGAGACCCAAATTCTTGACTTTGCCAGTATGGGGCACTCTCCCTTACTCGCGTCCAGCCCACCGAAGTCTTCGGACTGGCCTACACCCAAAAGTATGAGCTGAACGTCATGCCCTCCATGGCCCCAGACTTCTGTCAGGCCGTCCAGAGCCTTTCGCTCTCGCAGGTCGAAGCCCATGGGAGCGTAGATAGTTACATGAGTTATCTCGCCTCTTCTGCCCTTTCCCAAGCCCAGGTTAGACTCACAGAGGACATGAGCATGCATGTGGCCCTCCAGGGGCCTTCTAGACTCGTCACAACCCGAAAATACACTGGAACCATTAGATCGGCTCACCAGTGCCAGGTGGATTCTCTCTGCCAGAGATAAAGCGTCTGTTAGCCTCGGAGGAACCTGGCTGGCTAGAGCAAAGCGGGCCACAGTGGGCAGATCATAACTTATCCCAATTCTACCAGCTCTGGCCCTCGGCATTACATCAAATGCACCTCGAGGCCTGATGTAAGTGACCCAGTGGCTACCAGGCGGCTGGTTCCATCCAGCGCTCTTTAGGTCACCGGTGTCGGCATGAAGCGCCTGAAACAGGTCTCGTGGAAGATTCTGCTCGATCTTTTCCAAATCTCTCTTTCCGAGTTTTATTTTGCCCTTCTCTTTGCTGCTGGCACGAAGCTCAGCTAACCTGCGTTCTTTGTCGTCGGCAAGGGTCTCCTCCCTCCAATCCAGATAATTTTTTAGGGGCATGCAGGCCAACGTCCGGACACCTTCGTATCCTTCAGGCATAGCCTCACCAGCCTTTAGGGGATAGGAATTGCCTTTCTCATTCAGATCATAAACTAATCGAGCTTCGACCCAAGACTCAGCACGTCCGAGATACCCGATCCGGGAGAGCAGTATTTCTAGGGCAGTTCTTTCATTGCCTGAAAGATCTATCTGGTGCCACATCACCAATAGCCGTTTGTCTCCTTCAAGTACAGCGAATGTATCGAAAACTTTGGTGGTCTTGTCGTTGAAAAGTGGCATGAAATGGCGGGTATGCCCCAGTGTTGCACGAGGTAAATAAAAGCGCGGCAGGCTGCTGAGTTTCTCGACCAGATCACGAATAGTCGGCTCGTCCACCTCTCCCTGAGCCTTATGATACCATGTTGAGATAAGGGCTCTTAGAACTCGCCATGGAGATGGTGGCCACTCAACAACGCCTTCATTGACCTGGCGATCCCAGGGTGTGGCGTGATACCTGCCTGCTGGGAACCCAATCTCGATGGCCAGCATCTGATCACTCTATGTAAGTGACAGTCGTCACTCTCGGCTCGGCGAAATTTGAGCTGGCTCTATCTATCAGATCAGGAAGATTCGCCTCTATATCATTCAGGGATGGCAATGAGAAACCTGTCGGGCGTTTTACTACTGGATCGCCAACAGTTTCAAGATCGCAGGCCGTCCTAAAGCGGAGTCCATCCTGTAAGACCTTTCGTATCTTGTAGATGGCCAGGATGATCAAGAGATCCTCTACATCCTTTCCAAGACGGTATCCACGGATTTGAGCCAAATCGAGGTTGAAGAACGCCGTAATTTCACCTGTATACTCGTCCCGCGGGAAAATAACGTGTCCGTATCCCTTATCAGTATCCCCTTTCGGGTTGACTTCATCCTTTTTAACACCGCCACTTGGTGCCACATTCACGTTCTTAGACTCAACGAAGCCAGAAAGTGCTCTGGGAAGTCGCAGGCGCCCTCCTGCGAGGTCTTTCTTCGCCAAGAAAATGCCATGTAAAAGCGAATTTATGTCGTATTTTAACAAACTCTTTGCGAGCAATTGAAGATCTACTCGACCTGTCTTCATGACGCCTAGCTCTTCTTTGAGTTGAGTATAGAATTTTGTATCCTTTGATTCCAAGATGTATGGGCTGTTTATTCGGTGTGATTCCAGGATCGAGTTGGTCAGTGGCTTTCCGTCTTTGAGAACATTGATATAAGGCAGCCCTTTCAAGGGAGCTGCCCAGTCATTCTTGCTTTCATCCCAGCAGACTGCTTCCATCCTGTTGGCCATGCTCTGTGCTGACTCCACCAGCAACATCTGAGTACTATCTACAAGCTGGTAAGTAGCTGCCCCCAGGTCCGGAAAGCCCGTAGGCTGGAACCTCGTCCCTTGTAAAGGTTTCAAATTTACCTCAACAAGGAGACGTGATTGTCCTTTCAACTTATCAAGATCCATTTTAGTCACTCCTAATTTCAATCACCATATTGTTCCGCATGCTCTCCAAATCTGGTCTCAAAACTTTGTTTGCTAAAATATTCACCTGATAGGCATCTATCGGGAAAAGAAGCGCAGCTGCAGTTCGTTCCATTAATTTAGCTGAGATCTTAGACGATTCCGATGCCGTAGAAAGGCCGCTTCCTCTCAGGCGGCGTTCTGCTAATCGCATTGCAGTGAAGCTGTCCCCCAAGACAGCCCGCCGATGGATTTCTTGAACAATTGGTATCTCTAAGTTCCGAACATTTTGCCCGGCAAAACAAAGCTTCAGCAGGCTATAACTCGCCCCTGGAAATACCGAGTCGGAGAAAGAACGTCTCATTATTGCGTTCCTGGGGACGGATGGCCAGTCCAAAAGGATCAATCCCCATAAAAGATCCTCTATCCGTCCAATATCGATACGACCCTCGATGAAATCCGCAATGTCACCTAAGTCAGCTTTAATCCATGCGTGATCAGGATAGCTTCTGCAGCCAGATTGTGCCGTTCTCATTACTCTGCGGGACATTATCCTGTTCAGTGCAGAGATTAGGTCGCCCTCCGACCAGACGATATCTCTACTTATATCATCGGAGAAAGCTACATTCAAATGGCCTTCTTTTAACCATGTGTGAACAGGCTCCATTTGTGAGCGAAGGGGTATAACGACTGGATTTCCATCACGGTCCAAGTAGCGACCATAAATCGAGGCCAAGCTTGATGCCAATCTAAACTCAGGGCTTCCATCATCTGCATCTATTAGCCAGCGACTGGATAATGGACTAATCGGTCTGACCGAAGATTCCTTCGTCCACTTTAGACTTTTTGAGATGGCTTTTTCACATTCACCCAGGGCAATCAAAACATCCTGAACTCTGGGAGAGACGCGATCGGTGCAGAGTGCGAAGATAGCAGCCTCAAGTTTCCGCAAGGTTCTGCCAGAAGATGTCGGTGCATTCTTGGACATGGCCTTTTCCCTAAAGCGAGATAACCACACATCAATGTCGGCTAGCAGATCGACCTCTTGTCGCCTACGAACCAAAAAATTACCCATATCGATCGCACTGAGGTATTTGTCCCCGCCAGTTCGCCCTTTGAATAGGCCGATTCTTCGAAATCCCTGTATTCCCCTGTCCACACCAAATTGGGAAATGGCCTGGATTGCATCAATTCCTCTGACTGCAGTCCGGTGATGCACCTCTATCCTACCTGCGGAAAATAGCTCTTTAATCTCGCAAAGGTAAGTTGGCCTATCCCATCGCGGTAACCAGATCTCTTTCCCGCCTCCCTCCGCATTATTTACTGCAATATTTCCGACTGGGGTTGAGCCGATCAAGAAAGGAAAGCTAGCTATTTTTGGAATTGTACTCCCCATCTTTTTAACTAATCCCCCAGCGAAAAGAAGTGTACCTTCAAGCAAGAGAACAAAATCCCAGGGATTACTTGTCGGTTCGGCCTCAAATCCAGAAGTGGCGTTTGCTGCTCCTACGCTCAAAGGACTGAATAAAACCTGTGACATCTTGGGAATCTGCGTCCCCTGTTTTATTTCTCCGAAGAGAGATTGTTTGAGGGCAATCGAGCCATCAAAGTAATGATCACCGATTGCCTTTACAATACTTGACTTCTGGTTCTCAAAATCAGGAAGCACTATCCACAAAGCCTGCATGAAGTTGTCTGAGAAATGGCTGTTTCCATCGTTTCCACCGCCACTTCCCAGTAGATTGTTGAACCATGGTTCCTCATTGATGACGGTTGTGGCGTCGATCCAAAAAACGGCCTCGTCGGGAACTGAATTCCTCACGGCCTGAATGAACTTAGCCTTTTGCTTCTTCTGTGTTGTACCTGTTCCTTCGAGATCCTTTTTTGTCAGAGTTTTACTGGATTTCATTGCTGAGAAGACGCTGCCAATAGTCTGACGATAAAGCTCGAATCGCCTCGATGTTGTCCTAAGTATCGCCTCTATTGCCTTTTCAGAAGTCGGCTGTTTGTTGAACCGATCTGCCTGCTCCTGAAACTTCTTTCCTTGATCGACCGCGAAGAAATCGTTTCCACTCCAAGGGACCACAATAGGAGTAGGACGATAATCCTCGACGAAAAATTTAATAATACTATCATTATCTAATTTTGATTCTAGAATAAGTACCTCATCTCTCCAGTAGCCCTTTGCATCAGGATCGGCCTGCTCCGCCACTAGACGAAATACGCCTAGAGCCTTCAAGTAATTGGCCAGCGGTACCGAAGTGCAGCCTTTGAGCTTCAGTTTGTACTTGTCTTCTGTCAATCATTCGCCCCCTGTTCCATACTTGAAGCCTTCCAGTCAGCGATTCTTAACAAAGCCTCCAAGAAGGCAAGCCTGAATGGCCCCCTCTTCATATCATCCCTGAGCTTCAGCATTCTGTCCAACCAGCTACCTTCCCCCATCTGCATGATTGAAAGATCCAACTTGACCCCTTCTGGCAGTACTCCATGTAGTGGTGGCAGCTCATCTCCGTCCCAGATTCCCCTGGCAAAAAGACGGCCCACCTCAGGAGGCTCAGCTTCTTTCGGTAGCGACCTTATTGACATTCGAACTTTGCCATGGTGAGCAGCAATAAGATAAGCAATCAGGTTCACGTCCTTGTGATCATGACCATTGATCTGGATCCATGAGAGAGCAGAGGCCAGCTCGTGTCGGAAATAGGGTCTTCCAATCTTTGTTCCGTCCTCGGATTTGACCCAGTAGCTTGCACGGCCCGTATTTCTTTTCGACTTTGCCCAGGGCCCACCTGCCCGATAGCTCTCCTCATCAGGTTTCCCAGCCAGAAGCATATTCTGGAATGCGAGATGAATTTTCCCGACATCGTGCCAGCAAGCGGCCGTCTCAAGAACAGATCTATATTCTTGCGGCAGATTTAGCATTTCAGATATAGCCTTGGCCTCGTTCGAAACATCGCGGACATGCTCTAATAGAATAACCCAGCGATCAATCTGTGAGTTTGGATCTCCATCCATCATTTGATCTTTCTTAGATTTGGCATCTGTTTGGGGAATGATATTGACATTTGTATCACTATCAAGACCTACCCATCCCAAAGTAGGCCTGTAACCGCCGTTCTTTGGATCCAACACGATAACCTGCCCGGGCCTAGGCCTCCTTTCACCAGAAGTTCCAACAAGGAGCCACCGTGCATCGAGCGGGTCCCAGACCCAACCGGGATACTTTTTGAGATAGTTGTTGATCTGGCTGATCGAGACTGAACAGAGTTCTTCACGCCTGGAAGAATCCAGCAAACCGGTCGGGCCGGCCTCTGGTAACTCTCGCCAGTAAACTTGCACATCCTTATTCTCGCCCTCCCGAATGTAGCGGGATACATCCAGATCGTTGCCGGTAAGATCTGGAGTGGTATCGAATAAGTCGAGCATATCCTTTCTGCGCAATACGGGTCGTATCTGCGATGGCTCTTCGTAATCTACTGAATCAAGAATCTTCGATCCGGCGTCGTCGATTTTCTCGATTAGTCCACGCGCAGCATCCAATGAGGAGGCATCATAGGGCAATGCGATCCCTCCATCATCTTTACTTGTATCCAGGTCAATCCATTCAATGGCAGCATCATTGTATTCGCCTCTGCGATTGCATCGGCCAAAACGTTGAACCATTGATGACCATGGAGCAAGCTCTGTAACCATAATGTGAGCGGAAACATCCACGCCCGCCTCTACTACCTGAGTAGCTACGATGATGCGGTCCTCTTTCTCGTTAAGCAGCTTCATCCTGTCTTCACGATCGCCTTCTCTGAAACGGGAATGTAGGACTGCGGTATTCTCTTCTGTACGCCCCCTTTCTATAAGCTCCTCGTAAATATCCTGGGCACGCTTAACGCGGTTTACTACTGCGAGGGTAAGAGTTCCTTTCTTATGCATCTTCAGCAGAAGGTCTGCAAATTCTCTGCAGTAGGCATCCTTTTCGCTGTCCTTTTCAAGCCTCAGAACTGCTCTTTTCAACTGCTTCTTTGCTTCGAATCTATTAGACACAGATGGGTGGACTCTATCATCCTCATTCAGAGACAGGCACGATCTCCCAGTTGGGGGCAATGGATGGTCTACAGTCGCTAGTCGATCTTCATCTAAGGTAGCACTCATCCAGATGTACTGGACTTTTCCTACGGTCCCAAATGAGTGGCAGAATGCTTGAATCTGGGCGGAGGTTTCCACACCTACGCCCATCAGCTGCACCTCGTCCATTACCCACAGGCAGTCGTTGTTCAGCAGTCCGAAATGCACTGGCCAGCGGTAGCGGCTCATGCCGTAGCCTCGATTGAGAGCCCGCGAGAGCAGCATGTCCTGCGTCCCGATGATGATGGCGTCACGCTCCGGGTAGCGGTCCCATTCGTCTTTGTCCTCGCCGCCCATAAGCACCGTGACAGCGATGCGCTTTCCTTGATCTCCGTGGTCAGCCGCCCAGCCCTCGACAGGCTGATCATCGCCTGGAAAATCCGCCCGCAATCCAAGGTTTTCCAGCCATCCCTTAATCCATTTATTACCTCGAATTTTGTCCCTGGTCTGCTCTGCCAGCACCCTCATGGGCAGGCAGTAGATCAACCTTCTCGGCGTGTTGGTGCGCACCTCTTGACTCGCAAACCGCCTTCGCCAGAGCCAGCCCAAAATTACAGCATCCGTCTTCCCCATACCTGTTGGTATGTCTATTAGCTCTGGAAGCCTATCCGAGGTTGCAAATCTCCTTTGAAATGGGTAGGGAGTATGCCCCTTTTCGTGCCCCGTAGCTGCCTTAATAAATGAGTCGAAGCTAAGTTCTTCCTTGGATCTCCCAGAATCCAATTTACTTTCCTCCACTGATGATATAATTGCCCATAGATAAGTGTTTTTAGTAACACAAATCGTCTTTAAAAATGGGATACTGATTTCAGGTAGTCTACCGATAATGAGTTGTTGGGCATGAAAACCGCAGCAAAAGACCTCGTCTGCCTAGATGGCACTATAGAGAGCCAATCGAATGCAATCAACTCCTCTCGTGCCAGCCATGCGAT
>Ga0315280_10000769_pt1 | contig 58364 bp, 58 predicted proteins | sample YL17G06_40_MG_FD_203697 | JGI IMG/M metagenome (GOLD analysis project Ga0315280, IMG submission 203697) | Sediment microbial communities from Yellowstone Lake, YNP, Wyoming, USA - YL17G06_40 | ecosystem: Environmental > Aquatic > Freshwater > Lake > Sediment | place: USA: Wyoming | collected... | reverse complement strand
GGAACAGCCGCAGAAATCGTGCCAGTAAGGGAAATAAACAAAAGGACAATAGCCAACGGAACCCCAGGTCCAATAACCAAAAAATTGATGGAAGAATTCTCAAAGCTGGTTAGGGATCCAAAAGAAGGAACACTCATTTACCAGTAAATCAGGGGCTTAGGAAAAGCCAGAGCTTTATCTCTTATCTATTCTTTTTCATGAACCAGTCAAGTTCATTGAAGGCTTGTTCGAGTGTTTCTATTGGGGGAAGGAAAACTCCTCTGGCGTGTCCTGCGCCATAGACAGGGTCAAACCCGGATCCATTCACTAAAAGAACTCCTGTCTCCTTCAAAAGCTCCAATACAAATTCCATGTCTGTTTTCCATTTTCGCCCAACCGCATGAATTTTTGGAAAAACATAGAATGCTCCTTCTGGTTTTGCGCAACTTATCCCTTCCATTTCATTTAGCCTTTTCCACGCATAGTTCCTTCTCTGCCTAAGTTTTTCAACCATCTCCATTACGTGGTTTTGCGGTCCATCAAGAGCCGCAACTCCAGCTTTCTGAACTGGTGTGTTTGCACAAAGTCTGATCCTCGCTTCTTTTTCAATACACTGCTTTAGCTCCAGCAGCTGATCTTCTTGGTCGTGGAAATATACGTAGCCAAGTCTCCATCCAGTCATTAAATGTGCTTTTGAAAACCCATTAAAACCTATCACGGGAACATCGTTTGCAAGGTGAGCGGTGCTGACAAACTTTTTCTCGTATATTATTTGGTCGTAGATTTCGTCTGACAAAACTGGGATGTCATGTTCGCCTGCTAAGTCTAATATCTGCTTCACAACTTTCTCCTCGTAAAGTGCACCGCAAGGGTTGTTTGGATTGATAATTGCGATTCCACGGGTTTTCTCTGAGATTTTGCCTCTCAAATCATCAATGTTCGGTTGCCAGCCTTCTTCCTCAACAGTTTCATATGTGACTGGTTTTCCGTCGAAAAATTTTGCATAAGAAATGTAAGGCGGATAAGTTGGCCCAGGGAGAAGAATCTCGTCTCCAGCGTCAATAAGTGCAGCCATAACCATTTGAATCCCTTCAGAGATTCCCGAAGTAACAATAACATCCTCAGCAGAAACATCCACACCATTAACTCTCTTTTCCTTCCGGGTTATGGCTTGTCTAAGCTCAGGCAAGCCTTCGGAGGGCGAGTAGGCGTTTGCTCCCTCTTCAACAGCTTTTATTAAAGCTTGCTTAATATGCTGTGGTGTGTCAAAATCAAATGCAACCGGGTCTCCAATATTTAGGTAGTGAATTTTTTTGCCAGTTTTTGCAAGTTGCCTTGCATGAACAATAACGTCGCGGATAGCGTATTCTATAGTGCGCACTCTTTCAGTAACCTTTACATTAGTCAATAGTTTCATCCTTCCAGAATCAACGCTTTTGTTTTTGTAAAGATAAAGCTTATGGAGTGGGCGGAATCTGGAATGTTTGTGATATGCTGAATCCCTCTGCTGTCTGCACGGTGATTGTTAAGTCTTGGTTTTGGTAAAGCGTCCAGTTCCATGGACAAAGTATTGTAACATTTGCGCCTACGGTAAGTGTGTACCCGTTTGGAACTAGCGCTGGGTTAGTTAACGTCCCGTCGATAGTGACTGTCGTGTTTCCCGTCTTGAAAATAATCTGTGTAACTATCACGGTTCTATTTGAAAAGAATGTATTTACGACTGTAATATTAACGTATGGAATTTCCTCGGGCGATTTAGCGAAATCATACTCATCTACTAATATTTTCAAATCAACAGATGGCAACGTAATGCTTTTCGTGGCGCTGTACAGTCCGTCTAAAGTATGAGCTGTGACACTGACTTCGTTTCCCCTGAAACTTGCCCAATCAAATGTGCAATTGAAAATCTTTTCTTCGCCGATATTTACTATCTGATTAATTAAAGTGGTATTAATTTCGTTAACCTTTATCGTTGTGATGTTGATATTTTGGAGTGAGCAATTCATGTTGGCGACTGTCACCAAGAAATGACTTGTGTCGGTTAGGTTAAAGTCTAATTCTGCTATCTTAAAAATGACTGGTTGAGGCGTCTTAATCGTTTTTGAAGCTGGTGTGAAGCCTTGTGTTACATTCACCGTTATTGTGATATTTTGGTCACGGTAGTTTGTCCAGTTCCAAACGCAGTGGTTAAAGGTTGTCGTATTGCCAATATCAAGCCTGTAATATGGCGCGAACTGTGGAATTGTAAGAGTTCCATTTATATGATATTTTGTTCCGTTACTGTAAGTTAAAAAGATATCCGATACATCAACTGGAGTGCTTGAACCTGGTGAATTGAAGACTGATATGTTAATTTCATCTGGTTTCGTTTCGTTGAACACCACATCAGTTATCAACAAAGGCGCGTTTGCAGTGACGTTTGTTGATGTCTCTGCATAGTACCCTTCCGATGTTTCCACCCGGACTGTAGGGTTCTTAAAATTTTCCCAATTGAATAAACATCGAAGTGAAACCGATGTTCCGTTAAACAGATTCAGCGGAAAAGTGACATTTTGACCGTCTGAAAGTAGACTAGCGTTTTCAATGACTACCTGATCAACTTTGATATTTGTTAATGTGAGATTTATTGCTGATTGTGGATTGTTTGTGATGGTGACGTTAAATTGTCTGCAACTTACTGTGGCGTTAAATCTGGGTCTCAGCTGTAAATTAACAAATTTAGTCTCAGCGGCTGCTTCTGCTCCTGAAGCATTCGTTGCAGACACGTACACAGCAATTGTTTCTCCAGCGAATTCGCCCCAATTTGTAAGACATTTGATTGTCTTGATTGTTCCTTTTTCAATGTGTATAGGAAGCTCTTCTGGATAAGTGTTGGTTACGTTATATAACTTGTTGTCTCCTTCAACTGCAAAGTAGATTTCCGTTATGTCTGTTCCAGATGCCGAGTGCGATGGGTTCATAACTGTTACATAAAAAAAGTCTGCATGGTCAACTGAAAAATCAACGTTCGTAATAACCAAATTCACGTTTTCTGGCTCTACGTAAAAGTTTCCCATGACCCACATGTATGATATAAGTGCCCCAAAGACAGTGGAGCACAAGATTACGATTATCAATATAAGGGTTGAAACAGCCTTTTTGTTTGCTAACATATATGTTCCTCTTCTGCTGTGAGATGTTTGCTCTATTTCATATTTCGCGGAAATAAATAAGTGTTCTCATATTACGTTTTAGCTTTAACCGAACGTTAGGCTTAAATCTGTTTTTGATGACTACTCTATCCGAAACCTTGAGGGAACTATTTGGCAGAATACGATGTGCTTATAGTAGGCGCAGGGATTCTGGGTTTGTCAACAGCGTACCACATTAAAAACAGAAATCCCAGATTAAACGTTTTGATTGTTGACAAGTTGGGTGCTGCGGGACAAGGTAGCACAGCAAAGAGTGCAGCAGCTTTCCGCTGTTTATTTTATTCTCACACAAATTTTGATTTGGCTAATTCCTCTGCCGAATTTTATAAGCACATACAAAAAGATTTGGGTATCGACTTGAAACTGAGATGGGCTGGTTACTTATGGCTATTTGACGAAGACGGATACCACAAAATGCTTCCGGTTCTAAATGATTTGGCTAGTAAAGGTTTTCAATATGTAGAGTACGATGAAAGTGAATTAGCCCAAAAACTTGAGATGCGGACGAACTTTGCTGAAGATGAAGAAGCACAATTGATGGGCTTAGGAAATGTTCACAAGGGAATATTGATTCCAAAAGCTGGTTTCATTGATGTTGATTCTCTTGTAAAGTTTTATGAATCGGAATTTCTGAGAATGGGAGGAAAAATCCAGTATAACACTGAAGTGAAAGAAATTGTTGTCGAGCCACGCCAACCATTAGGCATGCCTGGCGAGCCTTATTTCTGGCAGGATGCAATAGTTGTCGGGGTAAAAACTACAAAAGGTTTGATAAGAGCTAAAAAGACGATAATTGCGGCTGGAGCTTGGGCTTCTCAACTTTTAGACCCTATTGGAATCGATTGCTTTATTAAGGCAAAGAAAAGGCAAGTTTTTTCAGTTAAAGCAAGTACTGAAGCTCTCAAAAAACTGCTTTTTACAAAGGAATTCACAAATGCTGGATGCTTGCCGTTCACTATTTTTCCGAAACCCTCCGCATACATTCGACCAGCGCCTGAAGAAGATGCTTTTTGGTTGGCATACGGTGATGACTTTCCAAGGGCTTTCAAGATTGAAGACAATCCTGAACCTGAAGAGAACTTCTATAGTTACGGATTATACCAAGTTTTGGTAAAATATTTTCCACAGTTTACAGGGTGTCAACCGTTTTCGTCTTTTGCTGGCTTGTATGAAATAAACAGTATCGACGGACAGCCTTTGATTTTCGAAGAGAACGGTTTGATGGTTGTTGGCGGTGCAAGCGGAAGTGGAATAATGAAGGCTGATGCTATAGGCAGGATTGCAGAAGCACTTTACAAAGGTGCAGAGTACACATTACTCTACGGCGATAGAAAGTTTAAGGTCAGCGATTTAGGCTTGAAAAAAAGAAATGTTGAACCTGAAAAGCTAGTAATTTAGTTTGACATGCTCATTAAATTTATCTACTTTCAAGTAATAATTATCCAATTGTTTCAGGGGTGGTTAGAACTTATGTTCGGTTGGAATGGCAGGTTCTTGCGGGTACACTTGAGCAAGAATAAGGCGGTTGCTGAAGAGTATGAGGCAAGTATTGCTAAGAATTTTCTGGGCGGTAGAGGTTTTGCAGCCAAAATTCTTTGGGATGAGCTTAAACCTGGAATTGATCCATTGTCACCCGAGAATAGACTTGTTTTCGCTACTGGTCCATTAACAGGTTTTGCCTTGCCAAGTAGTGGTAAACTTGTCGTGGCAGCAAAAAGCCCCCTAACAGGTGGTTATGGAGATGGAAACATTGGAACCCACGCCGCGGTTCAGATGCGTAAAGCTGGTTATGACGCTTTAATTGTCGAAGACAAAGCAAAAAAACCCGTAGTTCTACTTATTCAGGACGAAAGTGGCGAGTTTCTTGACGCAAAAGACCTATGGGGTTTGGGCTCCTTTGAAACTGAAAAGAAACTAAGAAACATTTACGGACCCTCAGCTGGTATTTTGTGTATTGGGCCTGGTGGAGAAAACCTTGTGAAGTTTGCGAACATAGTTTCCCAAGAAGGGCGCGCTGGCGGCAGACCTGGAATCGGTGCAGTTATGGGTTCCAAGAATTTGAAGGCTGTCGTCTTTATCGGTTCTGGCGATTTGCAGGCAGCGTATGCTAAGGAAATGAAGGAGTTAGGCGCAGAAGCCTACAGAGAGGTTTTGACTAAGCCAAACTATGCTTTTTGGAAACGGCAAGGCACAATGAGTACTATTGAGTGGAGCCAAGAAAACAGTGTTCTTCCAACATGCAATTATCGTGAGGGTGTTTTTGAAAAAGCAGAAGCAATAGGGGGCTTCACCATGGAAAAACTAAAAGTTTCTAATCGTGGGTGTCCACAGTGTAACATGACTTGCGGCAATGTTATTAAGGATTCTAACCGCAAGGAGTCGGAACTTGACTACGAGAATGTTGCCATGCTGGGTTCAAACATAGGATTGGGCAACTTAAAACAGGTTGCAGCTCTGAACAGGGTTGCTGACGAGTTTGGCTTAGACACTATTTCTTTGGGCAATGTTATTGGTTTTGCCATGGAGGCTTCTGAAAAAGGGTTAATTGAAGAAAAAGTTCGCTGGGGCAAATTCAAAGAGTCCAAGGCTTTGATTGAAGACATAGCTTATAGACGTGGTTTAGGCAACACGTTGGCTGAGGGCGTTCGCTTTGCAGCTGAGAAAATCGGTGGAGACGCAAACCGATGGGCCATGCATGTGAAAGGACTGGAGGTTTCAGCTTATGACTGCCATGCTGCATCAGCTATGGCATTAGCCTTCGCAACAAGTTCCATCGGAGCCCATCACAAAGACGCTTGGGTAATTTCTTGGGAAGTCAAAGTCGGACGTGAAGGCTATAGCGAAGCCAAAGTTGACAAGGTCATCGAATTCCAACGCATCCGCGGGGGAGTTTTTGAGTCTTTAACTGTGTGTAGGCTTCCGTGGATTGAGCTTGGCTTCGAGCTTGAATGGTACACGAAATTTTTGCATGCAACCACAGGAGTAGAAATGACATGGGAGAACTTGAACCTAATTGCCGATAGAATATTCAACTTGATTCGTGCTTTCTGGGTTCGTGAATATGGCAAAGGCTGGAGCAAAGAGATGGATTTTCCACCAGCAAGGTGGTTTGAAGAACCGTTGACTAAAGGTCCATTAAAAGGTGCAAAACTTGACAGAACAAAATATGATGTTATGTTACAGAGGTATTATCGGAAAAGAGGCTGGGACGAACGGGGAATACCCACAAAATATACATTGAAGAAACTTGGCTTGTCAGATATTGGTAAACAATTGGGGAAACGTGTAAAGTTATCTGAGTAGTTTTCCCTTTTTTTGTTTCTTTTTCTAATATCAGCCTAATATGCTATCGCTGTTCTGGCCATCGTTTTTGCTTTTTCTCCACATATAATGCAGCTACCTTTTGCTTTTTCCTTCGTGTCTTCTGGTGTGCCTAAAACCCTGGCATTTACAGTTTCTTCAAACTTGTGTCCACATTCGGCTTTGCCGCACCATGGGACTTCAACTATTCCAGCTCTTTTCTTCAACAGTTTTTTGGCGTCTTCTAATTTTTCAACTCTGTGAATGTGTTGCTTAGTCCATTGCCAAGCTTTTTTCTGTAAATCCTTGGCTATTTCTTGCGTAAGTGTTGTCAGAAATGTTTCTATGTCTTCAATTTTGCATGTATGCCTTTCTAAAGTGTCGCGGCGGACAACTGTAATTTCGTTCTTTTCAATGTCTCGTGGTCCAATCTCGATGCGTATAGGGACTCCTCGCAATTCCCACTCATAGTATTTTGAGCCCGGGGTGACACCTTCCCTTGTGTCAACTTCTACTCTGAATTTTTCTTTAAGTCTATCAGCAACCTCAATGCATGCTTTGTTTACTTTTTCTGCTTTGCCTTTGTAAGGAATCGGAATTACGACTACTTGTGTCGGCGCAATATTTGGTGGCAGAACTACTCCATGATCGTCTCCATGCATTATTAGTACTGAAGCAATACCTCTGCCTGAAATTCCTGCGCATGTTTGCCACACGTAATCTCTGTTTTCATCTCTAGTTTCGAACGAGATGTCGAAGGCTTTTGAGAAGTGTTGTCCAAGATTGTGTACTGTTCCTATTTGCAGTGTTCTTCCATCCGGGCATATCATGTCAAAAGCTATAGTGTATTCTGCTCCTGCGAATTTGTCCCATTCCGGTCTTCGGGAGATGAGGTATGCAACGCCTTGCTCATCAAAAATTTCCTTGTAGTTTTCTACTTCTTCTTTCACTTCTGCCTCTGCCTCTTCCGATGTTGCGTGTGCTGTATGTGCTTCTTTGAAGTCAAATTCGCGCATTCTTAAAATCGGTCTCGTGGCTCTAGTTTCGTATCTAAAAACTGTTACTATTTGGTAAAGTTTAAGAGGCAAATCCATGTAGGAGCGTATCCACAAGTGTTGCATTGGCCCAATAATGGTTTCACTTGTAGGTCTCAGTGCTAATCGTGATTTCAGTTGTTTTTGCCCGCCTTGAGTGACCCAGAAACATTGAGCCTCAAAGCCTTCAACGTGTTCAGCTTCTTTCTTTAAGGATGTTTCAGGAATCAAAAGAGGGAACAAAGTTTCGTTATGGCCTGTTGAGTCCAGTTGATTTCGGATAATTCGGAAAACGTTTTCTCTGATTTTGAATCCATATGGAAGCCATACACTACATCCTTTTATCGGGTATCGGTAGTCCATTATTTTTCCATGGATTAGAACATGTCTAAACCATTGACCAAAATGTTTGGCCCATTTTTCTCTTGAAACAGACTTCTGCAAAGTCTTTTCATGTTTAGTCTTTGACATTTTCATCTCTCCCTTGTTTTTGATTGCTAGAATATAATTCTAGTGTAAAACTAATCCTAATGTGGGCTAAATGTTGCGAGAATTTAGCAATGTGGAACGCAATCGCCCATGGCAACCACTTCCCATGACAATGCAAAAAGTAACTATTAAACGTTTTCTCTGCCAAGTCTCCGTCGAGTTCGAACTGGCGAGATACGCAAATATTTTAACCATAAACAGTCTAAACTACCTATTCTCCTTTGACGTGAATGGCGTGAATTGAAATTGAAGGCAATTCTATTTATCGCAGATGGAATGGCTGACAGACCGATAAAAGAATTAGACTGGAAGACGCCGTTAGAAGCAGCCCATAAGCCGTCATTGGATAAAATTGCAAAAACAGGCATATGCGGCATAATCGATTTGATTTCGCCTGGAGTGCCGCCGGGAAGCGACACGGCCACGCTTGCCTTGCTTGGTTATGATGCCTTAAAGGTTTATTCTGGAAGAGGCGCCTTGGAAGCCATAGGCTCAGACGTAGAAGTTATGTCTGGTGACGTAGCTTTCAGATGCAACTTTGCAACAGTAAATGAGAATCTTGTTGTTTTGGATAGACGCGCTGGCAGAATAGCAAACGAAGACGCAACTAAACTGGCTCAGAGTCTTAGACAAATCAAGCTCCAAAAACCATATGCGTTTTTGTTCAAGAACACGATTCAACATCGGGCGGTATTAATTATTCGTGGTCCAAAACTTTCTACAGCCGTATGTGATTCTGATCCTGAAAAAACTGAAGTGAAGATCTTTGAAATAAAACCTTTAGAACATAGTCCAGAAGCAAAGCGCACTGCTAGAATTCTTAAAGAGCTCATGAACGAGTTTCGTAAGGTTTTGAAGGAGCATCCAGTTAACAAAGAACGGATTAGGCGTAAACTTCTTCCAGCAAATATTATTTTGTGTAGGGGCGCTGGCACGGTTCCAGATATCACATCGCTTTCTGAAATTTATGGCATTAATGCAGCGTGCGTGGCGGCTGCTTCTTTGATTAGAGGTGTCTGTAAAGCTGCTGGTGTAAAACTGATAAATGTTAAAGGGGCCACTGGGACGCCTCAAACTGATCTTACAGCTAAAGCCAAGGCAACAGTTCAAGCATTAAAGGCAAATGATTTTGTAGTTTTGCATGTGAAAGCAACGGATGTTGCAAGCCACGATGGCAACATTAAACAAAAGGTTGAGCTGATCGAGAAAATTGACAAAATGCTTGGGTATATACTTAACAATGTTGATCTGAGCTCTATTTATTTGGCTGCAACGGCAGACCATACAACGTCTTGTCTGACGCGGAACCATGAAGGAGACCCTGTTCCCGTGGCGATAACTGGTCCGTATGTTTGCCGCGATAATGTTGAAGAATTCGGTGAGAGAGCCTGTGCCAAGGGTGGGCTTAATAGGATAAGGGGTATGGATTTAATGCCCATTCTAATGAATCTAATCGGCAAAACAAACAAGTTTGGAGCTTAGAGTCAAGGCTACCCTACCCCCCTTATAAATAGGTTGAACTGAATTCTAGTATTAACTTGGGCAGTGTCGTAGAGCATGGATGATAATTTAGGTCATACTGAAGAAAAAAGTTCTCCTAGAAGGTTATTTCTCCCCTCGCTAGCCTTCTCTTACTTTGCTACAGGTCCACTGGGAGTTTTGATATCACTCCTTCTAATTGACATAGGAAAAACATTCAGTGTTTCTGAGGGTGTCATGGGACAGATTAACACTCTTTATTCTATTGTGGCAGTAGTTATCGCTTTGTCAATGGGTATTTTAAGCCTTAGGTTTAAACACAAGTCATTACTTCTCATAGGTCTACTGTTCATTAGCATTTCGGCTTTAGGTTGTTTTGTGGCTCCAGATTTCAACGGGATGCTTGTGTCCTATTCCCTAAGTGGGCTAGGAGGGGCTATGGTTTCGCCAATGTGTGTTACAATGATTGGAGAACATTTTCCTTTAGAGAAGAGAGCAAGTGCAGTTGGATGGATTATTGCTGGTGGAGCCTTGCCATTCGTCATAGGGGCTCCCTTAATCGCTTCAATCGCAGGCGTTGGAGGGTGGCGCCTTGCTATCATCGAATTCGTGATACCTATTCTACTTGCAAGTCTTTTGTTAGCTTTTATCAGTTTGCCGTCTATTTCACATAGCCACCGACCAGCAGTAAACGGAAAGACTTATCTGAAAAGTTTCAAGGGTGTCTTGTCAGGCAGATCTCCCATTGCTTGCTTAATTGGTGATGCTCTTCGCCAAGCTTCATTTATCGCTATCCTAATCTACGGAGCATCGTTTTTCATGCGTCGGTTCTTAGTATCAATAGATTTTGCATCTATTTGGATCCTAGCGGCAGCCTCATGCTATACTCTTGGTAGTTTGGTTAGTGGTTCAGTCGTAAACCGGTTTGGAAGAAAAACTTCAACAGTCTTAACTACCTTTTTAGCCGGCATTTTTACAATCACTTATGCTTGTGTGTTCAATCTGTGGCTTTCTCTAGCATTAAGTTTCATAGATAGTTGGTTTTTTGGCATGGTGGCTTCTGCAGCCAATAGCTTGACTCTTGAGCAAGTTCCAGAATTTCGTGGCACAATGATGTCTATAGATACAGCGGCTATAAATCTAGGTTCTGCTTTTGGCACTGCATTGGGGGGATTAGCGCTTCTCTCTTTTGGTTATGAGGGATTAGGAATTGCCCTTGGGGTTATGGGTGTCGCTGCGGCTGTAGTCTTCTACCTCTTAACGACTGATCCCACGAGCAAGAGGAATTAGCTATTTCGACGAGAATATGCATCATGAGTACAAATCAGATAACTCCTTCTAAACACAAGAAAAGAGAACAAAAGCAAGATTGTGGAGAGATCTTCGCCAAGTGGATGCTCTACTGAATCTGCATCAGCCGCCATTCTCTATAGTCCGTAACAACTTTGATGTATCCTTTGAGCATGTTGTCGACTTCTGTATCGCCTGTGTCAACCCTTAAAACGTTTCCTTCAATACTTTGAAGCTTGCTTTTAGTTGCTGCAACAATTATACGCTGTTTTCCAACACGTTTAATGATTTCAGGGCTTATCTGCTGGTTTCCCCTTCCCAGAAGGATTCCCTGATGCCCAATTGGCGAAAGAATAATCCAAGTGTTTTGCCAGTCCGATGCCTCTTCCAAAATTCTTTTCTCATCTACATCAAGTGTGACCTTGCCTTTTTTGTAAATGTCCACCCCTAGCACGGTTTTTTCGACGCCTAACACTTCTGCGATGCGTTTGACGGTTGTTCCCGGTCCAAGTATGTACGTCGCTTCTGATTGCATTTCTTCTATTATGAATCTTGCCATTGCCTTTTGGTTTTCCTTCTCGTCGACTGTTTCGGGGCTTATTTGTTTGCTTCCTTGAATTCGCATTGGAACAAACGGTCCCTTCAGAAAACCGTAAAGCTTCACTGCAAAAGTATCGCTTCGAATAGCCTCTTCATTAGCATCCATAACTTCAAATTCTGTTATTTCAGCTTGGTTTTCAGCAAAGGCCAAAACAACATCCACAGCGTCTGAAGGATTTACTGCAAAAATACCACTATACATTTTTACTCCCGAAGGCACACCTAAAACTGGCGCTTTATTATCGCCTTGCATGGCATCGAAAACATCTTTGGCTGTGCCATCTCCGCCAACAAAGACTATCAAATCGACATTTGCTGCGGTCAGCAGTTTAACAGCGGTTTTCGTATCTTCAGCACTCGTTTCTTTTCCGATATTCATTGGTAAGATTTGAACGGAGAAGCTTGCAGTTTTCGCTTCTTTTGCACCCATAATTCCTGGGCAAGTAAAAACTTCAATTTCTTTATCTCCCACGCTTTCTTTTAGTTTTTTTAGAAATTCTGTTGCCCTCCTAGCTGCTATCGGTTTAGCTCCTCTCGCAACTGCCTCTTTTAGAACTCCATCCGTCCCTTTTAGTCCCACTCTTCCTCCCATGCCTGCAATTGGATTAACGATAAAGCCCAGTTTCATAGCCCTTCATCCAATGAAAAGATTCGTCGAGTATGCTATAAACTATTTCAACGGCTTCATGTTTACAATAAACTAGCTGAGGGATGAATTATGAAAACGTCCAGAGCCAACGTGTTTTCTGGAACCTTCTCCATACTTGCTATATCGCCTGACTCCAAGTTGATGGGTGTTGCTGTGGCTTCTGGATCTACATATGTAGGTGATAGAGTCCCTCATGCAAAACCTGGGATAGGCGTAGTAGCCACTCAAGCATGCACGAACGTCATCTACGGAATCAAAGGACTAGAATTGCTGATGAATGGTTTGACGCCTCAAAAAGCACTGAATACACTTTTTGGGGAAGACCCCGAAAGAAACCTGAGACAAGTGGCAATAATGAATTTCAAGAGAGAGAAAGCTGTTTTCACAGGCGCTAACGCTCCTGAACATCGTGGGGAGGTAATTGGGGAAGATTACATTGTTATTGGAAATCTGCTTTCTAGAAAGGAGGTGGTCAGCAGTATGGCTAAACAGTTCGAAAGCTCTAGGGGCGACTTGGCTTGGAAGTTGGTGGAGGCGTTGAAGGCGGGAAGCGGAAGTGGTGGAGACAAGCGAGGTGAAAAGTCAGCAGCACTAGTTGTGGTAGGAGCTGAAAAGGTGGAAGTTGAAATAAAGATTGGCGCGCATAAAAATGCCGTTGAAGAGTTGTTTCGCAAGCTGAAATCGCAATAATGATGCGAAAATTCTTATATCTTGAAGATTTAAACATCGTTTTCTCACACAATGAGGCTATCAAATGTCGAGAAAAAACATTAGAAAGATTCTCGTGACTGGCGCCACAGGTCAAATCGGGTCTGAACTGACAATAGAGCTTCGAAAGAGGTATAATGGAGAAAACGTCATTGCAGCCGGCCATAAGAAAAAGCCGCGCGAGAAATTGTTAAAGTCTGGTCCTTTTGAGTATGTTGACACTGCCGACAAAGAGAACATAGAGAAAGTTGTAAAAAAGTATGACATTGACACGATTTATCATTTAGCGGCGGTTCTTTCGGCGGTGGGTGAAGAAAATCCGCAGTTCGCTTGGCATGTAAACATGGATGGCCTTTACAACGTGCTTGAGGTTGCAAGAGAATGTGGCGTATCGCGAATTTTTTGGCCAAGCTCCATCGCCGTCTTCGGCTTGGGGGCGCCTCGCGTTAACACGCCTCAAGACGCAGTCTTAACTCCCGGAACTATGTATGGTGTTACGAAGGTTGCTGGCGAGCTTTTGTGCAACTATTACTTCGGTCGATTCGGTTTAGATGTGCGAAGCGTCCGCTATCCCGGCATCATAAGCAGCGAGACCCCTCCCGGTGGAGGCACGACAGACTACGCCGTGGAAATATTCTATGAGGCAGTCAAAAAGAAACGGTACACATGCTTCGTAAGAGAGGATACAGTGCTGCCAATGATGTACATGCCTGATTGCATCAAGGCAGCCATAGATTTGATGGAGGCTGATTCGTCTAAGGTAAAGCATCGCACCAGCTACAACGTGGCTGCAATAAGCTTCTCTGCTGGAGAGTTAACTGCAGAAATTAAGAAGTATATTCCAGAATTCAAATGCGAATACAAACCTGACTTTAGACAGAGGATTGCGGATTCTTGGCCAATGTCAATAGATGACAGCATAGCCCGCATGGAGTGGGGCTGGAAACCAACGTATGATTTGGCTTCTATGACAAAGGACATGATAGAAAAACTGACAAGAAAATTTACAACTGAAAGCTAAAGAGTTAAGAGAATGGGTGAGAAATTATGGGAAAAGAGGTAAGCAAAATGCGAAATCCAATAGCTTTCTTACGTGAAGAATACGGTGAACTGGTGAAAAATGAGATTGACTGGAAACTTCGAGTTCTGCAGGGACCAAGCACGCCTTGGTGTACTGTTGACGGAAAAAAAGTTCTGATGTTTTGTTCTAATAACTATTTGGGCCTTAGCAATCATCCGCGATTGAAAGAGGCAGCAATAAAAGCCGTTCAAACCCACGGTGCTGGCTCTGGTTCTGTTCGTCCAATTGCGGGTAATATGAATTTGCATGTGGAACTTGAAAAACGGCTGGCAAGATTTAAACGTGCAGAGGCTTCGCTCGTTTATCAGACGGGCTTCGCGGCTAATGCAGGCTTGATTCCTCAGCTGGCTGGTAAAGACGATTTAATTATAAGTGATGAGCTTAATCACGGCAGCATCATTGACGGCGTAAGACTGTCACACGCAGAAAGAGCGGTTTACAAGCATACGGATGTGCAGGATTTGCAACGCGTTTTAGGCGAAGCGGAAAAGCATTCACCATCATATGGGCGGATTCTAATTATCACAGACGGCGTCTTCTCCATGGACGGCGACATAGCTCCTCTGGACGGGATAGCAAAACAGGGCGCAGAACACGGTGCAATGGTTTTTGTGGATGATGCACACGGTGAAGGTGTGTTAGGCGAAGGGGGAAGGGGCATCGTTTCACACTTTAAGCTAAGCCGTGACAAGGTTCATGTAGAAATGGGCACCTTCTCAAAGGCTTTCGGCGTAGTAGGCGGACATGTTTCAGGTTCGAAAGATCTAATTAACTTTGCATACAACAAGTCGCGAACTTGGCTTCTCAGCGGGTCTCACCCACCTGCGGTCGCGGCTGCGTGTATAGCGGCTATTGATGTTTTGGAAAGCGAACCGCAACACGTGCAAAAGTTGTGGGAAAACACCAGATATTTCAAGAAAGCAATGAAGGATTTGGGTTTTGACATAGGCAACAGCCAGACTCCAATAACACCAGTCATCGTTGGCGAAAGTGGCGTCGCGAAAAAATTAAGTGTAAGGCTTTTTGAAGAAAACGTTTTTGCATTGCCTATTGTTTTTCCAATGGTTGCGCGGGATAAAGCGCGAATAAGAACAATTATGAACGCTGCCTTAACACGGGAAGACTTAGACTTTGCCATAAACGCTTTTGAAAAAATCGGAAAAGAACTACACATAATCTAGCCATTTTATCCTTCATTTATTGCCCTCTTGCTTTAATTCTATTAATAGTTGAGTGAAAACAATGGACGTTAAAACTGTTAAGAAGCTTCTTCGTGAAGAAATTTGGAATAAACTTGAAACAAATGGTGTTGCGAGGTTTCCGCTTCCATGTTATGGGCGTATTCCAAATTTTGCGGGCTCTGAAAAGGCTGCAGATAAAGTTAGGCTTCTGAAAGAATGGAAAGAGGCTAGTGTAGTATTTGCCAATCCTGATTATGCTCAGCAAAAGGTTAGAGAATTTGCGCTGTTAGATGGGAAAACCCTTGTTATGGCTTCACCAAAGCTGAAACATGGTTATGTTGTTGTTGATCCAAAAGACGTTAAATGTATGGAAAATTTTGCCTCAACGATAAAAGGCGCCTTCAAATATGGAAGAGCGGTTGGCGCACAGGAGATTCCAAAACCAGACTTAATCGTTGAAGGTTCTGTCGCTGTTGACAAGAGGGGATACAGGCTTGGAAAGGGACACGGGTATGGTGATGTGGAAATAAGAATTCTGAAGAGCATGTTTGGTTTCATTCCCATTGTTACAACTGTTCATGACGTGCAGGTCGTCGAGGCTGTTCCCATTGAAGAAATGGATGAGAAAGTCTCTATAATTGTCACGCCTACAAAGGTTATTCGTGTTACAAACATTCCCAAAATCAAGCTTTAATTTTGATACAACTCATACAGCCAGAGAGGTCACAACCTAAAGTTCAATGTATATATAAGGGAGGGGGTAGGCTTCTCAGAGACTACTCTCCGCCTACAACGTCACAATCTCAACCAAAAGTTGAATCTATATATAAGGGGGGGTCTAGACTAATTAGACAGACAGCTCAACGTAGTTTCTCCAAAGCCTTGTCAACATCTTGCAGTCCAAGATTTCTAAGAATTTCTGATCGCGGTACGCCATTTTCATCCCAACCAACTGCCTCATAATACCTCTTCCTGTCTTCCTCAACCTTAGCCTTGTCAGCAACTTTTCCCTTGTATGGTCCAGAAGGAAGCGGTTCATAAAATCTCGGCGGATTAGCATCATCGATTTTGGATTGCCATTTCAAGTCTGGTCCACCCAATAGTAGCATTGCCCTCTGCAGTTGCAGTATTCTCATCGCTTTGGTTTTGAACCATTCCTCTCGCGTCAACTCTACGCCTGTAACAGCTTTGTAAAAATCAAATTTGACTCTGCGCGGAATCCCGAAACTGTTGAAATTGCAGTAGACTCCTGAATCGTTAAAAATCTCTCCAAGCTCACTACTAGATTCTAATGGCAAACCAGTTGTAGACGTGTGATCTCCGCCTTGAACTGAGCACACATAAGAAATCGCTTCAGGATAGTCTTTTCCACTGCGGATTCCATGGGCACCGATGCCTATGCCCTTAGACTGAACAGCATATTTCAGAACATCCATTTTCTTCATTTTTCCAATATTCACTGCTGCGCGATACGTTCCCTCAGCTAACAAATCCCCTACACCTTCTCTAAAAGCAATTTTTTTAGCCAAAGCAGCGAAGGCTTCAGCATCACCCCATTTGAGTTCTATACCATCTAAGTCCTTCTTTGTCAGTATTCCCCTTTGGAAAAGCTCGGCAGCAAAACCCATCACATTTCCTGTTTGTATGCCACATAAGCCTAAATCGTCAATTAGGGATGCGAGAAACACGTTTTCTTCAGGAGTGAAAACTCCCAAGTTTGGACCTAAATAGGCTTGCATTTCATAGTCTGGATTGTCAGTTATTGCTCCTTTGAACTTTCCAGTTTTAACCATGGCTATCTTTAAGCAGCAAGTTGGACATCCAAAATCGCTCCAAGACTGTTTTATCCAAACTCTATTCTCAAATTGATCAACACCGAAACTTCTTTCATCGTGCCACTCATCCTGCCAGTTCCGGACAGGTTCAGAGCTTGTTTTTGCTCCAAACTCGTAGCCACCTGCACCAGTTCCCCAACGCCTCCACAATTCATTTTCATAAGCGTTGTCGTTTATGACTTTAATTAGTCGCTTCACTTTTCTCATGTCAGCCGCTTCAGGCAATGGTCCAGTGCCCTTGACAGCCACAGCTTTTAGCTTTTTGGAACCCATAACTGCACCGTAACCGCCATAACCAGCTGCATGAGCCCACTTCGCTGCAACCACTGCTGTTCGCACTTTGTTTTCGCCAGCCGGGCCAATATACAGTAGTGCGGGTTCTTTCCATTCGCCGTATTTGGGATAACGCTTTTTCAAATGTTCTCTGCACTCTTTTGTGAGTGTTGTAACTGTTTGTTTTGCGTCTTCACCCCAAATGTGGCTTGCGTCTCTAATTTCAACATCAGAATCCTTAATGGAAAGGTAAACAGGCTTTCGTGATTCGCCGGTTACGATTATACCATCATAACCTGCGCATCTCAACTCGACGCCAAATTCTCCCCCAACAGTTGAGCCTACCATGCCATTGCTTTGCGGCGACTTGCCCGACACGCATGTTCTGCCACCTGGAAAATATCCTGTTAACGGGCCAGTTAAGAATAGAAGTATGTTTTTTGGCCCTAACGGATCTACTGTTTCCCATTTTGTGCCTAATCTGTCCCAGAGAATTTTTGCTGCTAAGCCTCTGCCGCCGATGTAATTCTTCAAAACCTCATCTTCAAATAGTACCTCTTTGGTTTTTTCTGTTGAAAGATTGACTTCAAGGAACTTCCCTGCATAGCCCAAAATCACAGAAATTCCTCCACTTTTTCTCCATACATTTTGAAGGCTAAATCTCGCGTTATCTCCTCTGGTGTTCGTGCATAAAGCTTGTAGGGGCGGTCTTCTCTAGAAACTTTTTTTAGCACGTTCCATCCGCCTTCTTGGCAAACTTTTACGCATTGTGGGTTTCCTTTACATAAGTCGCAGATTACAATATAATTCTCCTGTGGGTGCATGTGTGGTATTCTACCAGGGCAAGCGTCTATGCATTTTCCGCAGGCAATGCACGCTTTGGTTTTTACCCGAACTGCACCTGTTTTCTTACTTATTGAAAGGGCATTGACTGGGCATGCCTCTACACATGGATAGTCTTCGCATTGGGCGCAGAAGTGTGGAAACTCTGCCCCCGGAACAAGCATGAAAACTCTTATTCTCGAGGCTTCTGGCCATATGCGGTTTTCATGGAAAAGCGAGCATGCTATTTCGCATTTTCTACAACCGCTGCATTTGGATAAGTCTCTTGCTATCCAAATTGGTTCTTTCTTTGTTGGCAAGCATAGATGCCTCTTAAAATGTTATGAATTTTCCTTAGGATTTCTACGATTTAAATGTGCCTATGATGCTAGCATCTTTAAATGTTACCTTCCAGATTAAGTTTGGAAGGAAAGCTTGCAGGTTGGAGCTCTAGAATTGGCGACGTTGTATGAACTCCTAAGCGTCTTAGCGACTTCTTTCATTTTAAATCTTATACCATTTGCTGGGCCTTCGAATCTTCTGATTGCTTCAAATGCGGCTTTGCTTGTTGACGCAGACCCGTTCACCATAGGCTTCATTGTGGCTTTCGGCTCAGCATCAGCAAAGTTTGTCCATTATATAACGACTTTCTTCGTTAGCGGTTTCATCAGCGAAAAAAGCAGAAAACGCCTCGATGCAACAGCTGTAAAGATCAGGCGATGGGCCATCTTAGCACTTTTCGTTGTTGCTGCTACGCCGTTACCAGACGAGCCTATAGTCATACCCTTAGGTCTTCTGAAGTATAATCCAGCCAAATTTTACATAGCATACTTTTTAGGCAAACTGTCCATAACTATAATTGGTGCATACTTAGGAAAATTTGGCCAACAATTTATAGCACCATGGATGAGTCCAGAAATCTTGATTGTAGTGTCAATAATTCTTACTATAGTGATCACTTTTGCGTTGTTGAAGGTGGATGTGACGAAGATAGCAGAAAGAATTTTGAAAAGAAAGGTTGCCTAAACAATTTTCCCATTTACAATTCTCGCATTGCGCCTTCTTTGAAAAGGTTTTTATCAAGAAAGGAAAAAATCACATGTTTAGAGTGGCTAGGGGAGAAATTTGAGAGTAATTGCTGATCTGCATATTCATAGTCGTTACAGTCGTGCCACAAGCCAAAGAATGTGCATCGAAGAAATTGCCCGTTTTGCAAAGATGAAAGGGTTAAACCTTGGGGGCACGGGGGATTTCACACATCCGAAATGGCTTAAAGAGCTACGAGAAACCCTTGTTCCTGAATTGGATACGGGCTTGTATAAGGTTGCAAAAAATCCAGAATCACCTGTGTACTTCATGATAACAACAGAGGTAAGCACCATCTTCACTTTTGAAAATGAAGTTAAGAAGGTTCACCACGTCATTTTAACGCCCAGCATAGAAACCGCCGTTCAAATCAACGATAGACTAGTAAAATACGGCAACTTGGCGGCTGATGGTAGACCAACATTGAATATGGATGCGCCGCTTTTGGTTGAAGAGGTTATGGAGGTTTCAAGCGAAAACATGGTTTTTCCAGCACATGCTTGGACGCCTTGGTTCAGCATTTTTGGCGCCTTTAGTGGCTTTAACAGTGTTGAAGAATGTTATCAAGACATGACAAGGCACATTTACGCGTTGGAAACTGGGCTTTCGTCGGACCCACCCATGAACTGGCGTTTGAGCAAACTCGACAACTTCGCCTTAGTTTCCAACAGTGACAGCCACAGCTTTTGGCCTTGGCGCATCGGAAGAGAAGCCAACGTCTTCGACTTGAAAAGGCCGAGCTATCATGAAGTTGTAGATGCTATTCGCTCTAAAGATAAAGAAAGGTTCAAATTTACAATAGAGACAGACCCAGCCTATGGAAAATATCATTGGACTGGCCACAGAAACTGCCACGTAGCTCTTTCACCAGCAGACGCAATAAAACTTGGAAACGTTTGTCCAGTTTGCCGTAGAAAACTCACTAAGGGCGTTGAGCAGCGTGTTGAAGAATTAGCTGACCGCCCTCCAGATTTTAAGCTCGAAGGAGCCGTGGACTTTGTGCATTTGCTTCCGCTTTCCGAGATTATAGCAACAGTGTTGGGCGTTGATTCTCCGTCTACACAGCATGTGTGGAGCATTTACAATCAACTTATTGAAAAATTCGGCGACGAGTATACTGTGCTGATTGACGCATCAAAAGAGGCGTTAAGCTCCGTTGTGAATGAGAAAATTGCTGAAGCAATTGTCAGAGTTCGGCAAGGACAAGCTAAAGTTGTGCCTGGGTACGATGGTGTTTATGGGCAACTCGTAATTTTTGAAGGACAATCCAGAGAGAAGACTACTCCTCAAAGAGTTGAACAGTTGAATCTTACAGATTTCATGTAAACCGTGTTCCCACGTATTTTAACTGTATATATGTTAAGCATATCTACGGCAAGACTTATTAAGTCGCAATACACACGATATATCTGGGCTTGACAATGGAACCTATAGTTCAGCAAACAAACAGGAAGGAGGATAAGATCTCAAAAATTGTAGATAAGGTTTTGAGGCAGGTGTTTGGGGAGGAAGCTACGCATTTGATTTATGGGCATTTGGAGAAGAGTTATTCGCTTAAGCAGGGTGAGATAGCGGAAAAGATTGATGTGTTTGCTCAGGGTCTTGAAGAGTTTTTGAGGTCTGGTGCTTATGTTGTTGAGCGGAAGATTTTGGAGGACATATACTCAAGTTATGGTTTGCTTCGCAGATTGGAATTGGAGAGAACGCAAGAAGAATGTGATTTTGCCAGTCAAGTGAAATCTCTTATGCGAAAAGCATAGTCAAGTTTTTTGTGTGCTGTTGTTCTGAGGGGCTCTAGACCCCCCTTATATATAGATTCAACTTCTACTTCTGTGGGATGGGGTTTTGCTCTCAGAGTGACTACCCCCTCCCTTATATATAGATTGAACTTTGGCTTCTAGCGCTTTGTTGTTGAGGCGTGTTTTAGGAGTGAAAATCAGCCAATACAGGTAGACCACCTAGGTTTTTTGAATTCTCTTCCAGCTCTATGCGAAGACCTGACCCTTCTTATATATGGAAAATACGATTGAAGAATAGTTAGGTGTGGAATTGGTCAATAGGAGAGCTTTAGAATGGTTTAAATCCCGAAAACTCTCATTCCACACCTAATCATGCTAATTAAAGAGTCAAATCATCATTAAAAGAATTTTGGAAGTTTTCAGACACTTAACGGCAAATTTCAGAGCGTTTACTCAGAAAAATTATTTCAAAGGGTGGGGGAGTTATTCTTGTTTTCTCTTTAAAGGTAGCCTTTCGGAAGTTTAGTTTTAGGTAAATCAAAAACGCTTGATGGTTTTTTCTTTTTGGTTTTTGTCTTACGTTGTCTTTTCCTAGTTTTGGGTTTCATTATTGGCTTTATTTTGGTTCGGTCAATGTAGCCATGTTTCAATTCTCTATGGCATCCAGCACACAAAATGGTGAGGTTTGTTAATTTGTTACTTCCACCTTTTGAACGTTCCTTTATATGGTGAACATCAAGGTTAAGATAGTCGAATTTCTTCTTGCAATAAGAACATCTACCTTTAGAGTATTTCTGAACAAGAGTTGCTCTTTTAGAAGGTGTTAATACCTTTGTTGATTTTGCCTTTTCGCCAAATACTTCCTTATAAGGACTTGGCAATTCAGACAATCCAAAAGGCTTTTTTGGCATATCTTTTCACAATTTTAATTAATTCCGTCGGTTCAGCTATAATCTTTTTGCATTTCTTACATGTCTCAACCTTTAACGGTTCATAATAGGGAATAATGGCTTTAACTTTTGTTTCACTAGTCTCTTGTTCAATAAAGAGCTTGTTGACTTCTATTCTATTCCAATGACCGCAAGCCTTACACTTCATTCTAAGACGGGTCTTCAGAGCTATTCATTGTCTTCTTGACTTTTCATCTAATGTTCTAGAATGAACTTCCACTAGTTTAGAATAGCATTCATTGAAGCTAAGTAGCGAAGATTTTTCTCTTTCAGTCAACCTATAACTCAAAAAGATATCTAGCATACGCCCTTTTTCCCAAATGTTTACGGGATGCACAAGCTTATTTCTTATTTTAATTATCTCGCTTATTTTTTCATAAGTAGAGTGATCAAGCATATTCAATCCAAATAATAATCTAATTTTGGTTTGTAAAGACCATCTTCCTATTTTTTTCAACGAAATTCTGTTTTCAAAGCGTGTACCGAAAATCAAGTTAGCCTCATACTCAAAGTATGAAGATGCAAGAGCAAAAGCAGTAAAGTAATTATTGCTTTCACACGCATCTTTTATGTCTTTTTTAGGGTCTATCTGAAGACGCATTCTTCTATCTCTCCATTCCATTGTATTGATGTTTCACCTTAAAATTACTGTTTCCTTGCTTGGTTCTGCTATAAGTTTTTTCGCTATAAGAAAGATTTATACATATTCTCACAGACCACACACACCTTTTAGATCTGAAAATTTCTTTGTTTTAGGCTTCGTTCTCTGCACCAAACATTCTGAAGAGGAGTTTACCAAATATTGGTGAAATCTTAACGATTAGGAATATTAAAAAACCGATAAACAATATCCAAGCGGTTATAGTGTAAGTGTCAGCTTTTCCTTCGAGAAGGTCTTGATAGACATTTTCAACAACTACAAATAAGTATATTATTGCTGAAACGAGAACACATATTAGGTAAGTTCTTGCACCACCAACGATTCTCTGTTTCAGACTCGTTCTCTGTGGTTTCATAATACCCCCCACAGCAAAGACCACGAAGAGTTTTAGGGAGATTGAGTTTTAGGTTTCATATTTCAATCCAAGAAATGTCCTTTCCGCCTTCCAAATCATTGTGCCTCGAAACAACTGTAGTTATCAATAATTCAAATGATTCATTTCCACTTTCTGTTCCTTTATGTATCATCGTTATTCTTCGATCATCAATACGAACAACAGGCATGATATGCCATCGTCTTTCAATTACATGTCCTTCGTGTGTTCTAAAACCGTGTAGTGCGAGAGAGATTAAACAAGGAATATCTCTATGAGGTTTTTCATGGTTCTAACTTTTTCAAGTCCTTGGTCGAAAGATACTATGTGTATATCAATGAATGGGTATCTTGACCTAATTCTGTCTGCTATTGACGCAAAACTATTCATGCCTTGATGGACGCGCTGAAGATCGAAATCCTCTTGGAATGTATCCAATTCCACTCTTTCAATACCTAAATATCTAATAAGCCATTCATAACCAGTTGGAACACATCCAGTCTCATAGCGTTGAGGAACTATAACATCTCTCCAATGTGATAATTCACTCATATTTTTCCCTGAAAACAATAGAGAATAAAGATCAATTTAGCATTTTGGGCTAATGCAGATTTCACAACCGAGAACCAAAAAGCTATTTTAAGTAGTCATGTCCAATAACGCACCAGTATCAGAAAACCATAATGTTTTATAATTGCATTTCTGAATAAATCCCTTCTAACATCAGTATTTCATGGGGGCACTGTTTGAAAGACATTTTGATCAAAGTTGTTGACAGTGCTTCTCAAAAGTTTGATGCTGAATATGTTGAAGTTCGTGCTCAAAAACTTTCCAAAACTATGCTTACGCTTAAAGAGGGTCGTGTTGAGGCAGCAACGCAAGGAATTGAAAATGGTGCTGCTCTGCGAGTGCTTGTTAATGGTGCGTGGGGTTTCGCATCAGTTGGAGCCCTTAATTTTGAAACTTTAAATGAGGCTGTTTCAGACGCTTGCAGGATGGCGAAGGCTGCAAGTTCAAGACTTAAAACCCCAATAAAACTCGTCGAAACCAAGGCTATTGAAGATAAGGTCACGGCGAAACCCCGAAAAGAACCAGCAAAAATCTCTATAGAAGATAAGATAAACACAACAATGGCTTTGAATAACAAGATTTTGGGCTACGATAGCCATGTTAAGAGTTGCACGATAGACTACCTTGACTTAACTGGAACAAGCTACTTCATGAATAACGAAGGCACATACATTGAGCAAGACAAGCTCTATGTTTGGTCAAGAATAACCGCCACAGCCACTGAAGCAAACGTTTTCACTTTCAGCCGCGAAGAAATAGGCTCTACATCTGGCTACGAAATATTCGATGTGGAAACTCCGGAAATTGTAGGTGAAAGAGTTGCGAGACGGGCGGTTGAACAATTGAAAGCGAAACCGCCAAGAGGTGGAAAATTCCCAGTAGTTCTAGGACCAAACGTGGTCGGCGTCTTCGTCCACGAGGCTTTTGGACACTTAGCTGAAGCAGACCTAACGTTATCCGGATCCATTTTATTGGATAAGCTTGGAAAGAAAATAGCTTCAGACATCGTTACTTTTTATGACGACGGCACAGTAAGTGGCGCATTCGGTTCTTTCAAATACGATGATGAAGGCGTTCCAGCGCAGAAAACCCCTCTCATAAAAGACGGTGTTGTTGTTGGATTGATGCATAATCGTGAAACTGCACAAAAACTGAATGCAAATCCAACAGGCAATGCTAGAGCTGAGGACTTTCGAGTCGAACCTATAATTCGGATGCGCAACACCTTCATGGAGCCAAAAGATTATTCCTTCGAAGAATTGGTTGAAGACATAAAGGCTGGATATTACTTTAAGAGCATTAGAGGCGGCCAAGCAAACTTAGATGGCACTTTTCAAGTGGGCGTTCAAGAAGGTTACGAAATAGTTAATGGTGAATTGGGTGAACCTGTTCGTAACGCATCTATAAGTGGTAATACGCTTGAAACTTTACTCAAGGTGAATGCTGCTGGAAAGGACTTTGAATTATCGCCGGGAAGATGCGGAAAAGGTCAGACAGCCTTCGTGTGCGATGGTGGCCCTCATATTAGGGTGAAGGAGGTGCTGGTTGGTGGTAGCGCTTAAACAAGAAGAAATGCTGAATTTAGTTGAGGACGCTGTTAGCGTTGCTTTAAGAAAAGGTGCTGATGAAGTTGAGGCTTTTGTATATCAAGGTCTCACAACTAACGTTGCTATTGAACGAGGACAAATCGCTAGAAGCGCTCGAATAATTGATCGGGGAGTTGGGATTAGAGCCATAATCAACAATGCCATAGGCTTCTCCTATACAAACATGGTTGAAAGCAAAACAGCGATTGAAGAAATTATTCTCAAGGCGTTAAGTTCAGCTAAAGCAAGCAAACCAGACAAAGACTGGCACAGCCTTCCAGCCAAGAAACCCGTCAAGTCTGTGGAAAACACTTATGATCATAATATTGTTGAACTTCGTTCGGAGGATTTGGTGCAAGTTGCTTCTGTGATGTTAGATGCAGCTGAAAATACAGACAAACGAGTGTTTCCAATAGAAGGAGGAGCTGGCGCATCGTACCTGTCTACAGCCATTGCCAACTCCAACGGTATTACAAGCGTTGACCACGGGACAATTATTGAATGCAGCTTAGCAACAATAGGTCATGAAGGAAATGAAGTAACACCAGTGTGCTTCGAATTCAACGCTGAAAGAAGTTACAACATTGACCCTGAGTGGGTTGGAAAAGAAGCCGCACGATTGGCAGCTTCAGCACTGAAAACCAAAAAGACAGAAACAAAGAGCACCAACGTAATATTCACGCAATCTGCATTTCAAGAACTTCTTTATTTCACTCTTGTTAACGCCGTGAAGGCAGACTACGTGCAGAGGAATCAATCCGCTTTTAAAGGCAAAATAGGAGAAAAAGTTGCTTCGGAAATAGTGACAATTTATGATGACGGCTTGTTCAACGGTGGTCTCCGCACATGGAAATTTGATGGTGAAGAGGTTCCTCAACAAAAAACACTTATCATAGAAAAAGGTGTTCTACGCAACTTCATATATGACAATTATACTGCCAAAATAGAAGGAAAGGAAAGCACAGGAAACGCAACGAGAGCTGGATATTTATCAACGCCAGACATAGAAGCTACAAACTTCCATTTTATGCCTGGAAACAAATCATCAGAAGAGCTTATCAGCGAAGTGAATGAAGGTCTGCTTGTGTATTATTTGCAAGGCGCGCACAGTAGCAATCCAGCCAGCGGAGATTTCTCTGTAGTTGCAACTCCAGCTTGGAAAATCGAAAATGGCGAAATCGCCTATGCTACTAAAGGAGCAATGTTGACGGGCAACATCTTCCAAGTACTAAAAAATATTTCAGCGCTTGCAGATAATGAAAGAAAAATTGGGCAATTAATCGCGCCATGGGTTCTTGTAGAAAACGTTAAAGTCATCGGAAAATAAATAACTTAGGCTTTCATTAATCCCATGAAAGAGGAGAGAAAGTTGCAGAAAAAAATCAAGCAAAAATTACTCAAATTTAACACGCCTCGCAGAATAGTTCAATTCCTTTCCTTCATTTTCTTTAGTGCAATAATCTTTAACTTGGGTGCTTTGCTTCCTGTCTTATGGACATGGGGGCTTCAGCAAAACACTGTTGGCGATGCCTTTACTGCTATACAATTCATGTTGAGCGGATGGAACGGCTTTGATGTTGTTTTTCCATGGTTAGCAGTAGCCTCTTTTCTAGTTGTAAGCGTATTAGTTGGTAAATCGCTGTGCGGTTGGATTTGTCCCTTCGGTTTTATCCAAGACTTAATTGGTTTCATAAAGCGCAAACAAAGGGAATTTTCACCACGAACCCATCAAAGTATGATTTACGTAAAATATGCCATTTTGGGCATCACTTTGTTTATCAGCATAACATTCTCTGCTGCTAAAGTTGCAGGAATTAGCGAAAGCTACGGAAGTGCTTTAGGCGTTTTTGCTAGGGCGCCATTTACCGCACTCAGCCCGTCGGAAACATTGTTTGCAACAATTCCTAGAATGGTTCAGAATTTCAGTAGTGCAGTATCAGCAAACCAAGTGGATATTTTGTCTGGAATTGTGAATTTGCCTCTGCTTTTCTGGGCACAGCTATTCATTATGGTTGGCGTTCTTGTTTTTGCGGCTTATATTCCTCGAAGTTGGTGTAAATACTTCTGTCCCCACGGGGCAATTATGGCAGTGCTAAGCAGGTTTAGTTTTCTTGGTTTGCGTAGAGACTTGGCTAAATGTGCAAAGGACGAATGCCGTCTCTGTGTTGAGGCGTGTCCCATGCGTGTCCGCATTTTGGATTTGCCATGGGAGAAATTCAGCGACCCAGAATGCATTTATTGCCTTAAATGTGTTGATGCTTGCACACATGACGCAATCAAACTAAAATATCCATAGTATTCTGGATTATTTTCGTTTGCTTGTTAAGCCCAAGCACTTCTTGAATATTCGTTTAAAACGGCTTCGTACACAACTTTTGCATGTTGCGCTATCTTATCCCAGTTGTATTTTTCCTGAACTTTTTTGTACGCGTTTGTTTTTATCCAATTCGCGTAGGCTTCGTCTAGTAACACCTTTTTTATTCCCCACGCCAGCGAATCCGGATTATCTGGATAAACCTTAACGCCAGTCATGTCATGCTCAACTATCTCCGATAAGCCACCAGTGTCCGAAACCACAACTGGACTTTTTGCAGCCATCGCCTCAAGAGCAACAATTCCGAAGGGTTCGAAAAGGGATGGCACTACAGAAACGTCTGCGCATTTCTGCAATCTTCTTAGAGTTTCATCATCTACGAATCCTGTGAACATTACCTTATGGCCATGTCCCACATTTTTGACGATGTTTGAGAGCTGTTCTTTCATGTAACCGTTGCCAACAATTATAAACTTCGCATTAGCTTTCTCCAAGACCTTTGAGACGGCATTGACAAGCACATGAACCCCCTTCTCATGCACCAACCTTCCTACAAAAAGCACAATTTTTTCTTCTGGCAGAGCAAACTTGCTTCTAAAACGGCTTAAATCATCATTCCCAATTTTTGCGTATGCTTCAACATCTACGCCGTTCGGAACCATAACTAGCTTATCTGCTGGAAGCCCAAAAGCCCATCGGACATGTGAAACCATGTAATCGCTGCAGCATATCACCCTCCACGCCTCATATGTGAGCCATGCCTCTGTTTCATGAATCATTTTTTCATAATCAAAGTGAATTCCATTCCTGCGCCCGATTTCGGTGGAATGCATCGTAGCCAAAAGCGGCTTTCTAAAGACATGCTTTAGGCCGATTCCTGCGTTGGCTACAAGCCAGTCATGAGCGTGAAAAACGTCAACCTTTCCATCTAAACTGTTAACGAGGGCAGCTGCCTCTTTTTGCATATTCACATTCATCAAGTAAACCCATGTTGCAAAATCCGGCGAAGGATTCTTGTAAGAATCTATCCTAAAAACTTCTACACCATCAACAACCTCATGTTGAGGTGCTCCAGGAAAATCACATGTAACCACATAGACCTTTATGCCATTTCTTGCCAAACTTTTTGATAGGTAATAAACATGAGGGGATATTCCACCAATAATCCTTGGTGGAAACTCCCATGAAAGCATCATAACGGTCAATTCTGGAGCCATTAAGAGGTTCCGCCTCCAACAACAGTTTGATAAGTTTCTAAAACGTTTTTTACCCAGTTGACAGATTTTGACGGAATCACTTTTACCTTTTCCAGTGGAACATTGTATAGCCGATAAGTCTCATCTCGCATCCATTCAGATTTGACAATTAGCTTTTCAGCTTCATACATCCCCAGCCACTCTATGCTTTTGATAGCCATGTTGAATGGTGAATTTGCACCATGGGAACGATGTTCTTCTAGGCTTTCTATCGAGAAAATAAATGGTAGGTTAAGCGCTTTTTTCAAAGTGACCGCGGCTGGTATGAAATGCCAATCATGCGCATCTATGAGGTCTATCTGCTTCTCTGTATTGTAATAGATGTTTGCCGCTGCCCTTTCAATTTCCTGATTTAAAGTTAGAACCCATGTGAGAACGCCAATATGCGTGCGAACTGGATTCGTTACCCTATAGGTTTTAACGCCTTCCAGCTCGTCATATTCCCCCGTCCAGAAATCATGATAAGTAACTACGTAAGTTTTCACTTTGTTTTTAACAAGTTGCACAGCAAGCTCTCTGACGTAGTCTGCAAGCTGTCCAACTATTCTCGGCGGATACTCCCATGACAAAATTATGGCATGCATCATCCTTCACTACGTGAAGAGTGCGCAGACCTTTATTATTCCACGCCCAGTCAAGTAATACCGTTTTTTTCCTTCGTTGTCCATGAAGCTTTCCACAAAGCCCTCAAGTTTATAATTGTCTAGAGTTTTCTCCACTTCGTTTATGTCAATTTGTAAAACTTGTGCTAGCTCTTCGCTTTTTCTGGCTAGGTCTTGGGCTGTGGCACATAGGTTGTGCAATGTTTGCAAAATTTTTTCTGAAAGCGGTAGTTCTTCCCTCAATGTTTTCACCTTAAATAGCTTTAGACATAGCTTTAGTGAGGTTTTTCTTATAAAGCATGCACAAGCCCATTTCAAAAGCACTTGGTTGCTGTTTGTATTTGCTTGTTTAATTCGTCGAATCTCTCTGTGGCAGTTTTAATTAGCGATTCTCTAAGCATTTCCCCCTTCATTTTTGAAACTCTTATCTTCTTTAATTCTTCTGTTAATGTTTTGTCGTGGAGTGATTTTTTTGCCCACTTTTCGAAGTCTCCACGGTTATTGTGAAATTCTAGGGATTTTGTGTTGATTTTTTGAAGAGCTTGTTTGAACCCTTTTAAGCTCCACGCCATTGTTCCTGTGAAGTGGTTTTCTCCTACACCAGTATAGAATAGAAATGGTTCGTTTGCGGTAGCAGATGCAAGTCTCACTCTGTTTTCGAAGTCCAATATTGCTGCTTGTTCCGTTACAAAGGCATCTATTGGAGAGCTGAAAGGGCTAAAATATGAGTGAACCTCGCCTGGTGCTCCACCTGCAGTGAACATGTAATAGAGGTGGTCGCTTGTTTGGAAATACCTCCATATTTTCAAAAAATCTTTATCAGCGGTTTCCTTGACAATCGGTTCGAGCCTCCTTACGTTTGTGTAGTAAGCCCACTGCATAGTGTTTCCAAGCCAGCAACTTGCATCCCTTTCCAAATCAGCCCAAGAAACTGTTCCTCCAAGTTCAGGGACATCAATCTCCCCTACCGGTTCATACTTTTCTACAACTTCAGAAGGCGTAGCCATGTGTAGATGCCACCATTTTAAAATCTCCCATGGCAAATGCCTTAAAAAGTCATGTATACCCGTTTCTGGCCAGTGATGTTCGCCAAAGGTCTCATAGTCTGGGAAAATGTTGATGCAGTGACCAGGTGCCGTTCCAAGCCAACTTGCATACTTATCTGCTGTAAGCGGCCATTCACTCCACCACCTTGCTGAAAACCTGAATCCTATGTCATCCGTCAACTTATAGTTCCGCAATAGCACTTTGATTTTCTTGCAGCCTTTCGGCGTGTAGAGATAGTTTGGCGATTTTTCATGCAATATTCTTTCTACACCTTCGGTGAAGATTCCTTTGAATCCCAGTTCTTCGATTGTTTTTGCTATGGCATTATTGTAGAGCAATTCTGTGTTCTCAAAAATTCTGGGCATATAGCCAAGTAAATCCTTCATTAATTGTTGATGCATTTTCACCTGCTCTGTGAATTCTTCTCTTTCCGGGTATAGACTTGCCAGCGAATGGTAATATGTTTGGCTTAGAAATTCTACGCATCCGGTTTTTGCAAGTTGTTTGAAAGATTCCAAAAGATCTTTGCTAAACCTTTCACATTGTTCTAAGAAAACGCCTGAAATGCTAAATGAAACTTTGACTTGTTTTTTCTCTTTTTTGTGTTTGTCAATAAGATCAAGCAGTATCTGGTTGGATGGGAAATAACATTTTTTAGATGCTCTCTTGAAAACCTCTCCGTTTACTGCATTGTCAAAGTAGTAGTCAAAGAGCTCTTTCTTTTTTACACGTTTAAAAACGTTGTTTTCCCAAAAGAAATTCTTTTTTAATCTGTGAGGTTGATGAACTTCAAATACAAACACTATGTCTGTCAAGGTTTCAGCCTCTATTTACTCTTATCAACATAGGCGTTTATTTTAATTTGCTATACAGAATGCGATGAATAGCGAAAGTTTAGGTCGGATTTAGATTGTGAATTCATAATTTATTTATTCTTTACTCCCACTTCTTTCTTAACAACCAAGGTGAATCTGTGTGTCAATTGAAAAGATTAGAGTTGAGAGTAACCAAGAGTTAGAGCAGATGGTGACAAAGGAGATAAGCCAGGTCTCGAAGGATCTGACGGTGATCTGCAGTAACGTTTTGATAAATGACAAGACAACGTTGGATATTTTGTGCCATGACAGCAATGGACAACTTGTTATTGTGCAGTTAAGCGTTGACGAGGACGACTTCATGCTGTTACATGGAATACAAAGCCTAGACTACATTGACAAGTTTAAAACTTTCTTGAAAGCCACTTACAACAAACACAAGATTGACGACAAGGAACAAGCACGGTTAATCTTGATTGCGCCCAGTTTTTCAGATGCATTGCGGCATGCGGTTGAAAGCATGAAAGGTATACGCATCGACTTATACGAGTGGGAATACCTAAAACTCGGAGACCATAAGGGCCTCCGCCTCCAACCTATTTTTACTTGGGGTCCAACTGAAATGCCTAAAGAAGTAACGGAAGAAAAACCAGTTGAGAAAAAGCGCGAACCAAAGCCTGCAAAGAAAAAGGAACCAGCACCTGAACCTGCACCAGAAAAGAAGGAGGAACCTAAACCTGAACCAGAACCGCCTGAAGAGTTAAAGTTTCCGCCATTGCCAGCAGAAAAGCCAAAGGAAGAGAAAGAAGAACCGCATAAAAGGAAGTTGAAGTTATTTTAAAATTCATTAACTCATTCTTTACCATGCTCTTCTTGAACTTTGCACACACGTTTCTTGCGAGAAAAATGATTAGTGATGGTGTTTTTGCTTGAGGATCGGCTTCTTTGTTTGGGAATATCCGCCCGCGCTTGTTGGTGGCTTAGGCACTTACGCAGAGTACATAACTCGCGAATTCGTTTCCATGGGCAACGACGTAACGGTTTTCACACTTAACCCTGGAAACCTGAAAACAAGAGAAATAATAAAGGGCGTAGAGGTTCACAGGCCTCTGATTGTGGATGCTAGTAATATTTTCCCCATGTTCGTCATCGACGACTTGAAAAAATGGGGAACAAACATCCGTTTGTTTAACGACATCTTCATCTACAATATATTGAGTGCAACGAAATTCATAAACAGCATGTTGAAAAAGGAAGGATGCAACTACGACGTTGTTTGCGTGCATGATTGGTTAAGCAGCATAGCTGGCATCATAGTGAAAAATGAGACAAAGGTTCCAATGGCATTTCATGTTCACAGCACTGAATGGGGTAGAAGCGGAGGACAAGGCTCTGAGGTTGTTTCGTACCTTGAATGGGAAACGGCTCAAAGGGCTGATAGAATAATAACTGTAAGCCACGCAATGCAGGAAGACTTGACAAGACATGGATGGCCAAAATCGAAAGTAAGCGTGGTCTGGAATGGAGTGGACCCTGAATATTATAATCCGAACAATAGCAAGGCTGAAGAAGTAGAGGCAATTCGCAACAAATGTGGCATAAAACCTGACGAAAAAATGCTTCTTTTCCTTGGAAGGCTGACATGGGTGAAAGGTGTTAGAAACCTTGTTCAAGCAATGCCCATGGTTTTAGAAGAATACCCAAACACAAAACTTGTGATTTTGGGGAAAGGTGAACAGCAAAACGACATAGTCGAAACCGCAAGCAGACTTGGAATAAGTGAAAAGGTTGTTTACAGATTTGAGTTTGTGCCGGAAAAGGAACGAATTCTACATTACGCAGCGGCAGATGCTTGCATTTTCCCATCTACATATGAACCTTTTGGAATAGTAAGCTTGGAAGCCATGGCAATGGCTAAACCATTAATAGTAGGAGCACAAGGCGTGGTCGGCTTCAGAGAGCAAGTCATTTCATCTGGACCAGACCAAAACGGGGTCCATGTGAATGGTGGAAATTCATCTGACATTGCATGGGGTATAAAAGAAATCTTATCTGATACTAACAGAGCGCAAAAATGGGGAGAAAACGGTAGAAAACGAGTGTTGCAATACTTTACTTGGAGAAAAGTGGCGGAACAAACACTCCAAATATATGGGATGCTTCAACACCCCCAAGAACAAGGCGAATACAGAGTAGTAGATTTAATGGAGAAATTGACGAGAACATAAAAAGTGAGACTGCTAGGTTTTTCTAGCAGCAGCCTTCTCTAACGCTACAACACCCGGCAACTTTTTACCCATCAGAAACTCTATTAAAGCCCCTCCAGCAGTGCTGACATAAGAAATCTTGTTGGATAGCCCAAACTCTTGTAAGGCTGCTATTGTGTGTCCTCCTCCAGCAAGGGAAAACGCCTTAGAATTTGCAATTTCTTCAAAAATTCTCTTTGTTCCAAAGCTGAATTCGCTATTTTCAAAAACCCCCATTGGTCCACTAACAACAATTAACTTCGCATTCCTTATTATTTTGGCATAATCTTCAACAGTTTTTGCTCCAACGTCGAATATTGGATAATCTATTGGCAGTTCACCAACTGAGATTTCTTTTCTTTTTCCATTTACCTCTACCGCTAAATCCTTTGGAGTTTTAATTTTGTCTGGAAACTTTTGCATAAGTTCCTTTATGCCTGGAACTAAGCCCATAAGCTCTTTTTTCTCTAAGAACTCCATGTTTGATTTTCCAAGGTCGAAGCCCTTTGCCAATAGGAAAACTTGTCCAACAACTCCTCCTGTAAGTATGTAATCGACTATTCTATTGTTTAACACGTACCTCGAGATTTCAAGGGAGTCATCCGCCTTGGCGCCTCCGAGGATAAATACGCATGGTTTTTCCGGGCTCTCTAAGACTTTGCTTAGGGATTTTAGCTCTCTTTCCATTATGCGTCCTGCAGCGCTTTGTAATACGGCTGTGAAGCCTATAATTGAAACGTGTGCTCTGTGGGCTGCGGCAAAAGCGTCGTTTACAAACAAGTTGGCTAAGGGAGCGAGGTTTTTGACAAGTTCTGTTTTTGCATGTTCTTCTGGTGTTCCCTCTTTAGTTTCAGGAGCATATGTCCTAACATTTTCTAAGACGAGGATTTCGCCACTTTTCAAATTTTTGATTGCGTCTTTGGCTTTTTCGCCGAAAATATCATCTACATATTTGACTGGCTTGCCGAGGATTTTGCTGAGGATTTCAGCATGTTGTTTTAAGGGTATAAAATCTGGGTCACCTTTTCGTCCTTGATGCGCCAAAATCACAACTTTTGCGCCTTTCTCTGTAAGCTCTTTTATTGTTGTTTCGCCGTGGACTCGAATTCTTGCGTCGTCTAGGACTTTTTTGCTTTCTGGGTCTACTGGCGAGTTGAAGTCGACTCTGAGAAGCACAACTTTATCCTTCACTTTTACGTCATCTAAAGTTAGATACTTCGCCATTTTTTCACCTTTCTTAAAAATAAAAATAGAGGAAAGTTTGTTTTAAATTTCAACGTTTATGGATTAGGGCTAGAAACCTGCCTTTTCCCCTACGAGCTCTATTAGTTCAACCATTCGGCAAGAGAAGCCCCACTCATTGTCGTACCAAGCGAGGACCTTGACGAAGTTGCCTCCTAGAACCATCGTTGATTGGGCATCAAAGACGGCTGAGTAAGTGCTATGGTTGAAGTCTGACGAAACAACAGGATCCTCAGTGTATTCTAATATACCTTTAAGTGGTCCCTCTGCAGCTTTCTTGAAAGTAGCGTTTATCTCTTCTTTTGTTGTGTTTTTCTCTAGCAGACACGTTAAGTCGACTATGGAAACATTTGGAACAGGAACACGCAATGCGATTCCATTCATTCTTCCTGAAAGTTCCGGAAGAACGAGGGTTGCGGCTACAGCTGCACCCGTGGTTGTAGGTATAATGTTGATTGCTGCAGCTCGTGCGCGGCGCAAGTCAGCATGAACCGAGTCTTGAATTCTCTGGTCCATGGTGTAAGCGTGAGCTGTCATCATCAATCCAGTTTTTAATCCGAAATTCTCGTGTAACACCTTTGCCACTGGCGCGACGCAATTTGTTGTACAAGAAGCATTCGAAAGTATATTGTGTTTTTCAGAGTCGTACTTGTCGTCGTTTACGCCCATCACTATGGTTATGTCCGGATTTTTCGCTGGCGCTGAAATCAAAACTTTTTTTGCTCCTGCTTGAAGATGCATCGCAGCTTTTTCTCGATCTGTGAACAATCCTGTGGATTCTACAGCCAAATATACGTCTAGGTCTTTCCATGGCAGTTGAGAAGGGTCACGTTGGGCAAGAGCAAGGATTCTTTTTCCTTTGACAACTATGGCGTCCTTTTCAGCTTCAATGGGGAAAGGCGATCTGCCATGAACTGAATCATATTTTAGCAGATGTGCCAGAGTTTTAGCGTCAGTTATGTCGTTTACAGCCACGAAATCTATGTTAGCATTTCTTTCTATACCAGCTCTGAATAGAAGTCTTCCAATTCTTCCAAAACCGTTTATTGCTACTCTTATCGCCATTCAAATCACCTTATGTTATGAGTGTTTTAACTATCATTTAACTAATTAATTTTTTAGTCATCTCAGCTTCATCAGCACCATTTCTGCAGCCAAGACCAATGGTTCCCAAGTTTCGCATAAGGGCGGCGCATAGGCGGTATCTGCTTTGGCCAATTCGCGCACTGTCATCTGCTTTTGTATGGAGAAGGATATGGCGTTTATGCGCTGGGTCACTTCTTCTCCGCCGATGATTTGAGCACCGATTATCCGCTGCGATTCTTTTTCAACAACTAGTTTCACTTTTATAGGCAAAGCGCCCGGATAATAGTCAGCCTTTGTCTTTGAAGCAATTGTTCCTGTTACAGTTTCGATTCCGGCCTTTCGGGCAAAGAATTCAGTTAAGCCTGTCACACCCACATCCGTATCAAAAAGCCTTGAAACAGCTGAGCCTAAGACACCAGTAAAAAGCGCATAGCCGCCTCCTGCGTTGATTCCAGCCACTTTTCCTTGTCTTACTGCCACTGTGCCAAGCTGCGCCACAGTCGGTTTCTGAGTAACTATGTGCGTTGATTCTGCACAATCGCCTACTGCATAAACGTCTTTAATGCTTGTCTCCATTTTGACGCTTGTTTTTAGCATCTTTGTCTCTCCCAGAGCTATGCCAGCGTTAGTAGCAAGCTGAGTGTTAGCTTTCACGCCGAATGCGCTAACAAATAAATCTGCATTAAACTGCTCGCCTCCAGCAACAATTCCAGTTACCCTTTCTGTTCCAAGAAATTCCTCAACCCCTTTTCCTGTCATGATGCTTATTCCTTTCTCTTGAAGCATTTCATGAACCATTTTTGCCATGTCAGCATCAAGCATTGCAGGCAAGATTTGGGGCAGCAATTCGACGACTGTGACTTTTAAACCCCTTTCATGGAGAGCTATGGCCGTTTCAAGGCCGATTAGACCAGCTCCCATGACAACTGCTGTTTTTGCTCCTTTTTTGATAGCGTTATCGATTTTTTCACCGTCTTCTAGTGTTCGGAGTGAGTGTATGCCTTGTTTTTCCCTGCCTTTTATTGGCGGGGTAAACGGGCTTGCTCCTGTGGCTATGATTAGGCTGTCGTAAGGAATTGTTTCAGTTTTGCCGGTTTTGTCTGTGGTTTCAACTGTTTTGTTTGCGGTATTTATGGTTGTAACTTTAGTTTTGGTTTTGAGGTTGAGTTTCATCATTTGAAAGAAGGCTAGTGGAAAAACGATTAGACTTTGGAAGCTTGGTATTTGGCCGCCTAATACGAAGGGCAGCCCACAGCGAGAATAACCCACATGCTTTTCGTCGGCTATTAACGTGATATCAGCTGTGCGGTCTGTTTTTCTTGCGGCTGATGCTGTGTCCATACCTGCGGCGTGTGCACCTATGATTACTATTCGTCTAGGCATTTATTCGCCTTCATTTTGCAAGGGTTTTATGCCATTCAACAGCTTGGTTAAAGTTCATTAGGTTAGATAGTTCTGCTTGTAGGTTTGATGGTTTTATTACTAGCAGCCAGCCTTTTCCATAAGGGTCTTCGTTTAAAAGTTCTGGTTTTGACTGAACCTCTGCATTTACTTCTTCTATTGTTCCGCTTATTGGTGCAACTAAGTCTGAAACAGCCTTTACAGATTCAACTGTGCCATAAGGCTCGTTCTGTTTCGTTGTTGTTCCGGAGCTTGGCAGTTCAGCGTAGACAATTTCGCGGAGTTGTTTTTGAGCGTAATCTGTTACGCCTACGCGAACCTTGTCGCCTTCAATTTTTAACCATTCAAAATCCTTTGTATAGTATAATCCTTCTGGCACTTCATGTCCGTCTGCTTTTACCATGTTTGTTCACCTCTTAAGTAGTTGTTACTCTCGCATTTTAGCCTTTAAAGATTAACTGTTCACAAAAGCTCGTTCACAATGAAGAAAATTTACAATAAATATAAAGCTGAGTCTGAATTAAAACTCGATGAGGAAAAAGCATGCAGCTTGACTATTATCTTTCAAAATATGTTGAGTTAAAGGCTTTGTATGAGCTTGTTAAGCATGATTTCTTCGCTAAAGGGCTCGTGCATCATAACTGGAACCATGTGCTCCGCGACCTCGCTCGAGGCATTATGATTGGCGAAGCAGAAGGCGCCAACATGAAAATTGCCTTGGCTGGCGTGTTGCTTCACGACATTGGCAGGCTTTATTCAAAAGAGGATGAAGATCACTATACTTTAGGTGCGAAAGTAGCTCCCAACTACCTTATGAAGGCGGGTTTTACAAAAACTGAGATTAAGGAAATAATCCATTGTATACTCTCTCACGGTCCAAGAGGATTAGAAGAGCCCAAAACTCTTGAAGCGAAAGTTTGCTACGATGTGGATGTGCTTTCTTGTTCTTGCGGAAATGTTGGAGTTGCCCGCGTCTTTCATTACTTTATAGCAGAAGAGAACTTCACAATTAAACAGATGATTGAAATAGGCAGTGGTAAAAAAGGTCCGCGAAAAGATTTTTACACTGAAACGGGACTGAAACTTGGTCAAAAGGGCTATTTAGAAGCAGCCAAATTCTGGCAAGAACTAGATGAAGAATTGAAAGAAGAGGAACAAATCGTTAAGAAAATTATCCCTCAATACGAGGGAGATTAAAAAGAAAGGTCTCTCAGCGTTCACGTTTTCCGTTTATGTATTCTTCTACCCATTCTTTAGCCTTCGAGTCTGGAACTTGAATTGGTGGGTGTTTAAACGCGTATGAAGATATGCTTATGAGTTGACCTGCTATTTTGCGGTCTAACGCCAGCTTTACGGCTCTTATAACGTCAATTACTACTCCTGCACTGTTGGGCGAATCCTCAACTTCAAGTTTAACAGTTATTGTTAATGGTCTGTCGCCAAATTTTCTGCCCTTAAGCCACAAATAACAAATCTTCTTGTTCCCCAAAAAGGGCACATAATCCGAAGGACCAATCCGAGTGGGCAAATCATAAGGAACCAAACTCGTAACCGCCTCCGTCTTACTAATCCGCTTAGTCTTCAACCGCTCCTCAACTGTCATGTTCTGAAAGTCCGTATCCCCACCAAGATTGAGTTGATAGGTCTCGTCAATGATTACTCCCCTGTCCACACAGAGCCTAGCCAAGTTCCGATGCAAAATGGTTGCGCCAACCTGGCTTTTGACGTCATCACCAGCCACAGGCAACCCCTTCTCCTCAAACTTCTTAGCCCACGCAGAATCCGAAGCAATGAATTCGGGCATACAATTAATGAAAGCGCAACCCGCGTCTAAAGCTGCTTGAGCATAAAACCGAGTGGCATCCCTGCTGCCAACAGGCAAATAGTTAACAAGAATTTCTGCCCTAGTCTCCTTCAGAATCTCGACAACATTCACTGGCTTAATCTCACCATCCCCGTAGACGTTAAAAGTTTCTTTCATGTGTTCTGCTACACCGTCAAGGATCGGAGCAGGCGAAACCTTAACGCCTAAACGTGGCACCTTTGCAAACTTGGCACAGCAATTTGGCTCAGTAAAAATGGCTTCAGCCAAATCTTTCCCAATTTTCTTCTTGTTAACTTCAAAAGCAGCCACAAATTTTACGTCCTTTATATGATATCCGCCAAAATTAACATGCATAAGTCCAGGCACGGTGACGTCTTCTCTTGCGTTTTTATAATATTCAGTTCCTTGGATGAGGGCGGACGCACTGTTACCTACGCCTACAATTGCAACACGAATTTCCGGCAAGACACTCTCTCCTCTTTACATTGTTGGTCAAAGCTTTAGGCATGGTCTACTCTATAACGTTTTCTAGGAACATGATAAAGCTAAAAGGGGACTTCGGCAGAGAGAGAAGTGAGAAGATGGGTGAACATTGATGGGTGAAAGCGAAGTAGACGTAAAATATGAGCCATTTAAAGAAATCGTGATAATGGAGCGCAATTTCTTTTCAACCCCTGATGATATAGCAAGGTTTACATCAGTCGTTGCTGGTGGCAAACTTGCAGGGTTATACTGGGCTGAAGGCGTAGTGTTTCTTTACTTCCCCCTTCCAGCGTCAACAGAAACCGCTGCGAAAGCATTAATTGAAGACAAGCGGGTTTATTGGACCTTTGTTGGTTACGCGCTTATGCCAAAATATCAACCGACAATTGAAACTAAAGAAAAAATGATTGTGCCAGTCATTGACATATCTTCTAATCCAATGTTTAGAAAAGTTGCAAGCTGGCTGAAAGGACAAAAATAAATCTGCACGTTTAGCGATACATCTTTGGCAGAGTATTTTGGAGAGGTTTTGCTAGGTAGGTTCAACTCCTTTGAAAATGTTGCTTGTTAAAGGCAAAGTTTTTTCCGGAAGTGGGGAAGGCGCAAGGTTTATCGAGATTTCATGGGTAAGAAAGCAAATAACTGAAAAACTTGGTTTTATCCCATACCCCGGAACGTTAAACATAAAATTAGCCGAAGGCATTGCTAATTCGAAGCTGCTAAAAAAGGCAAAAGCAATAGAAATTCTGCCCGTCGAGGGTTTTTGTCGTGGAAGATGCTTCAACGCGTGTTTTATGGATACTTTAAAATGTGCAATTGTCATCCCAGAAGTTGAAAATTATCCCGAAGACATTCTGGAAGTGATAGCGCCAATAAATTTAAGAGAAAAATTTAAACTAAAAGATGGCGACATAGTTGATGTCAAAATCATGCGTTGACAGTTCTACCTATTTTCGCTTGTCCTGTAGAAAACTTTGCATGTAGTCTTTTAGGCATTTGTTTTTCTTTAGATAAAGCCCATATTTCACAAGTGCGTTCATGGCTCTTGCTGCATCTTCTGGTGAAGAGTAGGCTGGAATGCCAAGCTTGTCAAATCTTAGACGCGTTTGCAGGGCCATTTCTGTTTCTCCGATGTCGCATGCAACAATAGGTTTGTCATATTTGCTGGCAACCTTCGCTACTTTGTCTATATAGTCTTCCTGCAACTCTGGTAGGTGGTGTAAACCAAGAAATATTATGCCGTAAATTTCTGGGTCTTGAAAAAGGGTTTCTGCTGCGAGTTCGAACATTTCAGAGGTCGCAGAACCTGTTATGTCAACTGGGTTTAGGTTTGTTGCAAACTTTGGAAGTTTACCTTCAGTTTTCAGCTTTTCGAATTTTTCTGTAGTTTTTTCGGAGAAACGGTTAACGGTTAATCCTTTAAGTTCACATTCATCAACGGCCATAATGCCTGGACCACCAGCATCCGTAATTATTCCCACGTTTTTCCCTACAGCTGGCAACTGCATAGCCAATGCCTTTCCTGCATGAAAGAATTCATCCATGTCTGCTGCTCTGAAGATTCCAGTTTGCGCGAAAACAGCATCATATATTCTGTCTGAACCAGCCATAGCGCCAGTATGCGAAGCCGCGGCTCTCGCTCCAGCTTCTCTTCTTCCTGTTTTAAGCGCTACAATAGGTTTTTTGTTTGTAACTTCCTTGGCTACTTCGAGAAACTCTCTTCCAGATTTTATGTCCTCAACATATAGCAATATTGATTTGGTTTCCTTATCATAAAGCAGATAATGCAGCATTTCCGCCTCATTTACATCGCATTTATTCCCAAAACTTACGAATTTGCTAACTCCAGTCTGCAGTCCGGCCAAATAATCAAGCGCTGAAACGCCGAACGCTCCGCTCTGAGTGACTATAGCTATGTTTCCAGGCATCGGACGTGGAGTTGCAATCACCTCCTCTCCCGTTGTCAAAATTTTTGTCTCCGGCAGAAACAGCATGTCTACTCCTGTTCTCGAGTCGTAAACTCCTAGACAATTAGGCCCTAAAACTCGTATTGCAGCTTTTTTAGCTACAGCCACAATTTTATTTTCAAGTTCCGAGTTTCCAACTTCGCTGAAACCTGAGCTGATTATAACAACAGCCTTCACTTTTTTAGACGCAGCATCTTCTATTATATCTGAAACTATGTTTGCTGGAACAACCACTACTACCAAGTCTAATTCTCTAGGAATTTTTGTCACTGAAGAATAACATTGAAATCCTAAAATAGAATCTTCATATGGGTTGACTGGGAAGATTTCTCCTTTAAAAACTTCCCTCCTCTTGTTTTCAACAAAATTTTTGAAAATAACGTGCCCAGCCTTGTTTATCTTTTTTGTTGCCCCGACAACCGCGACTGAACGAGGGTTGAAAAATGTGTCTAGTTGCTTGAGGGAGTGTTCCATGCGGGTTTTCACCTTTTGCTTCTAACAATGACTATTGGTTTATGTTTTACTGTCTCAAGCATCTCCCAACTCACCTCACTTAATCCAACTCTGAATTTCTCAGCCATATCCCACACAGTTCTTCCAGCACCGAAACCTCTTGCACGGTTTGCGACTTCAGCGATTTCTAATGCTTTCTCAGCTGGTATTTGGCATCCAGCCACAGCTATTGGCGTGGCGTTCCGTTTGAGCTTAAACATTCGCCCAATAACATAAGTAATGAACCCGCCAAGAGAATGAATGTCTTTAATTGGTTTTGGACGTGGGGTAAAATGGAAATTTCTGAAGGAATAGGTTTTATCAGTGTCTACAATTATCACGAAAACTTTCTTCTGCAGCCTTGACCATATTTGTTTACGAATTTTTTGGGCTAGTTCATCCGCATTTTTTAAGGGTAAACTCACATAAGAATATGCCAAATTACTTCCATCAATCCCCCCTTCAGAGCCAAACATCAAAGCTTGCAAAAACCCAGCATGTTGTAAGGCAACTTGTTTATGGCGACTACCCATCTTAAAGGGATATTCACGGAGACGTCGGAGCAATTTTTTTCTGAAATGACACAGTGGTCCGAGAAAATAACCCCAGACTATTCGCATCCAACACTTAGCAATTATCTTTGCACTTAAGCTAAGCTTAACATTGTCCTCGTTAACGATGTTGTTTAAGGCTGTTGAAATTGCCTTTTCTGATATAACCACAAAATCTTCATCAAGCGTTTTTCCTTCAATACTCTTAATGATTTCTTCTAGGTAGTTTTCTCCCGGCTTCCAATATTTTGTGATAATGGCAAAGGCTTTGTGTCTATTCATTTTCTCATGCTAATGTAATCACAATTCTTTAAAGTGCTTTTTTATTTCCTCAACGTTGCATTCAGGCGGCTTCATTTTTCCTTCAAGGCAATAACCTAACTCGATGCATGATGGTCCAGCGTTTTCAAAAAGTGCAGGTGCTGCTTTTTTGGCTTGTTTTAGCATTTCAGTTGCGGTTTCTCTTATTTCCCATTGTGCACGTGCACAGCATCGCAGATTGAAAAAGTGGCGCAGTTCACGGGCGTTCATGGTCACGATTATGTTTGTTTTGGCAGCGTTTGGAAGAATAAACCGCGCATCCTCTTTGGGAATCCCCAATTTCAGAAGCTTCTGGTAGCTTTCAGAAATTTTCTCTAATGTCTCATCAAAAATGTTTTTTGCTTCTGCGTTTTCTGATATGCTTTGTGGAGTCACATATTTTTCCAGCGTATCGTAGGTTACGTAGCGTTGGCTCTGCTGTGTGAAGGATGCGATGCGGTGTCTAACAAGTTGATGTGTCATGGCTCTGGAAACGCCTTCAATGCTGAAGGTGAAGGATGCATGCTCAATCACTGAAACATGACCATAACCAGTCACGCGCTTGATTATTCGCTTAGCTGTCTCTACGTCCATATTCTCAAAAATTTCCGAGGGACTTCCACTCTTTGTGGATGTTAAAGCCGCGGTTCCACATAAAAGCTCCGCATCAGCCGTGTAACGAAGAAGCTTAACTTTCAACTTTAAACCTCTTTCTTCACTTTAGAATGAAAGTAATAAATTTGCTTTGTGTCTTTTTTAATGCTAAACGTGTGCGTAGACCCGGTCGCTTGTATATCTTCCGCTTTCCATTTCTCCTTCTATTTCACGCAACAACAATATTCGCCTAAATGTAGGTGGATGCGTTGAAAACCAAGTGTTTATTTTTGACCATGTGGATTTTGCTTCTTTTTCCATAGCTAATTCTAATTCTCTTTCGTCAAGCACCCCGTCTCTGTTCAAGTCATATTCTTCTTTTTTCTCCATTATTGGTTGAATCTCCTGTTTAGCCATTGCCGGATCTTCTATGTAGAAGGCTCTGGCTCCGGATGGCGGTTTAGGCGAAAGTGACAAGCCATAAGTGATTTTTGCAAGTCCACTTTCCAAGTTTCGAGGCGAGCCTGTTATGTACGCCGAGTATGCATCTGCGTAATGCTCTCTGAGTCTGCTAAGCCGCATTACGCATAGAAGCGAGATAATGTAGATTATGTAAGAGATTATTCCAACGGCGAAGAGTGCTGCTCTCATTTCGCTTTCGTCTCTCTTTCTCGATGAACCCGAAAATCTCGCTACTGTCCATGTTGACCTCGCAATTATGTAAGCAATTAATGGTAACGCCGAAATAACAGTCATTATAATGTAATCCTTATGTTTTATGTGTCCTAGCTCGTGGCCGATTACACCTTTAACTTCGTCCTCGTTCAGGTTTCTTAGGAGTCCTTCATGAACTGCTAGTGTGGCGTCGCTGGCGGTTCTGCCAAAGACAAAGGCGTTGGGTGTGTTGTCTGGAACTGTGGCCAATTGCGGTGTCGGCATTCCACTTTTATCTGCTAGTTCCTTTACGGTGGATTCAAGCCATGGGTTCTCTCCAGCTTTCAGATATTTTAGTCGTGTCGACATTCTGACGATGGCTGGTCCTATGAGGTACTGGAACAGTATGAAGAGGATGGTGAGGATAACCGAGTAAATCAAGTTCAGTTGAATAATGAACATTATTGCCGCTAGGAATGCGGCGAAAATGAAGGCTACTAGGAATACAGATGTTCCCATCGCAAGTCTTAGCTGAGCAAGTCCTGCCATGATGTCCCCGTAATGTTCATGTGATGAAAAGTGTTTGAATTAAAGCTTTCTCAAGAAATTTCTGGGAGGTAAATTTGAAGGATTGTCTAAATTTAACCATAAGAAAAAGTTCTCTAAACATATTACTCTTAGTATTTGACGCTGAGATATAGCAGTACGGCTAGTGCTCCAAGTGTAAATAGGTCTGGCAACAAGGCAAATGGTCCTAAACCAAACGCTCGGAAACCAAAAGCCCAAATCACTAAGGGATTGGATGCAAGAGCATTCAGAAGAAAGACCGCTGAAAATATTATTAGTCCAATTGTGAACTCTGACCGTGTCTTCCGGTATATGCTAATGTATATGAGCAATAAGAAGATTGAGAGCGCTACATTAATCGTGGAAACTACCGTTTGCGCTATATAGAAAAACTCTATGTCTCCAGGAATTTCATATTGAGGTGGTAGGTGATGTTCCCAAGGTCTCCAAGGAAAAGGCGGAAACCAAAATGTAGACATAGCCCAGAGCGCTGCTAAGATAGCTACCACTATTAGAGTTGCTAGTATCAGCCAAATTCTCACATTTTTGTTCATACGATTCTTCATTTACTTTACCCCCTTTTCTACTTTTTCCAAATTTTCTTCAGAATCTCCTCAAACAAAGCGTAATTCTCCTCCATCGCTGGAGACAAGAAATACGTGGTACCATACCTATCTCCGGCGGACGTGATTATTCTGTTTTTCTCAAGAACTTCAAGATGATGCCTTATTGTCCTATAATCCATTCCAAGCAGGTTCGCCAACTGATTTGCATTTTGCGGAGTCTCCTTTAGAGTTTCAATTATTTTGGCACGAGTCGCGCCGCCTCTCGTGCCTGCAATTAGCCACCCAAGCAAATATTTCAACGGACGCGTGCTAGCAGCCATCCATACCGCTCCGCATAGATTAAGGAGTTTTCGTTAAATCTATTTAAATTGGAGTAATAAATATGTCCCTCAATTTCTCACAGTCTGATCTAACGTGGGTATGATTAAATTATGAAGAGAATCGGGTCTAATTCTGAAAAACCCCTTAATAACGCCACGATACTTCGACTGATTTGAGAAAAAAGGGAGGTGATTTGGCTGGAAAGAAAAGTCAAACTCTTACTTCTTTCAACAGTGCTAATCTTGGCAATATTGTCCGGAATAGCTGTAATGGTGTACGCCAACGGAGCAGCCAATGACACAACCACGGAACCTGGCATCATGCTAGGTTATGGTGGCTGCCCTGGCGGTGGTCATGGATTTGGACGACGAGGATTTGGATGGGGAGGCGGATCTATTACTGTCAGTCAAGAGTATAAGGACAATGTCATCAACATAGCGAAAAACGACTCAGACGTGCAGAATCTGCTCGCTGATGGTTACAACATCACCGACGTAAGACCCATCATCAACACTATAGTTGAAGCGGACGGCACTGTCACCATGAAAGCAACGACTGCAATAGTTGTGCTATCCCAGAATACAACAGGTAGAGCGTTTGTAACGGTGAATGTTGAAGAGGGAAAGGTGACGGAAATAGTGATCTTGACGCGAACAGTGATTGAGAAACCTTGAAGGCAATGGACACAAAATCTTAATGTGTACAGTGGGTAACGAAAATTTCCTCCTTTTTTGTAATAAGTTTGCACAATTAAATTAGGGTTAGAATTGGGTATAATTCTGAAAAATTCTCTAATAATCGGCCATATTTAAACAGACAAGACGATAGAAAGGAGGTGATAAAAATAGGAAGGATGAAATGCTGTCCAAAATGCAGTTCTACAAACATCAATTTTCTCGTCTTTTACCGTCCTTCCATTTGGAAATGCTTAGACTGTGGCTATGAAGGTGCCTTCATAATCGAGGGCAGTGAGCTTGCAGAAAAAATGCAAGAACGCTACCAAAAAAGATGCAACATCATCGATTGGGCGGAAGAAGAACGCCGCATGAATAATTGGGACGGTTCAACTGACAACTGGTCGAAAATTTTAGAAAACCACATGGAATTAAGACCATAATAAAAGTGACAACTTCCCCCATCTTTTCTTCTATCTCTCTTGTTTTGTTTCAATTAGCGACTAAATCGTTGTTCTAGAATAGCTTTTCGTATTAAGTCCTTTATTGTTTTGTCAAGTCCGCTAGAATATCAAGACCGAACTATATTCTTGCCAAGTACCCTAAAGCAGACTAGCAGGATATCGCAGATAAATTAAACAGTTTTTCGTTGAATCTATTTGAACTGAGTAATAAATGTGTCCCCAATTTTCTCACATGCAGAGCTAACTGGAGAATATGACTGGATTAGGAATAAAATCGGGGTTAATTCTGAAAAACGGTTTAATAATTCGCAGTTCTTCAACGGTTTGGAGGTTGAGAACAAGTCGGCAACACCCTATTCTCCAAAAAGGACTCGCAAAGGCCCAGAAAAGCTGAAGATTTCCCCTCCCCTTTCTCCCTTCAACTGATCTGGACCTTAACGAGGCCCAAGAAAGAATAGGCAAGACAACCAACGCGGGAGATGACAACAATGGACACAGGTAGGATGTTGACACCATTATCGGTGACGATAATGAAGAAAGTGACAAACTATCATTTGCTTTTTACACCAGACTTGGTATGTTCTGGCACAACTGATGAACGCATACATTTGGTTGGGTTTAGATTTGGGTATAATTCTGAAAAACAGTTTAATAATTCACTGTTCTTGAAAAAATATTGCAACGAAGGGAGATGGCAGCAGTGAACAATCGCAAGGTTCTTAATCCCAGTCCAGGTGGAACGAAGCCAAAATTGACTGCTTGCCACTCCCCTTTTTTTGGATCAAATGAAGCATGTATGCGAGGGTGAATCATTTGGGTGCTTTAACAAGAGCAGTCAGAAATGTTTCGAGAAGGAAAATAAGAGCATTATTGATAATCATTGCCTTAGGATTTTCTATGGCAATCATGATTTCTATTCCTGCAGGCATCGTGGCAAACCAAAAAGCCACCCAGGATCTAACTGAAAATCTCAGTAACACGATCAGCGCCATGGAAGAGCAAATCAATACGACGAAAACATTGATTGAATGTTCAGCCGCATCTACGCAATTCAATCGAACCGATAATTTCCCTGGTTTTCCCCCAGGAAGTGCGCCACCATTCACATTCGAACGACAAGAGGTCTACATAAATGAAACCATTGGCGATGAAATTGCCACTATTGATGGCGTCAAAGAGGTTGTGCCATTCATTGAAGTATCCTCAGAGGAAACAACTTCAGAAACCATGAATAGCCCACGTGGGAGCTTCAAAATAACTAGACCTCTCTACACGATTACAGGTGTTTGTTTGAATTCCACTTTCATAGACGACTATTCAATACTGCCAACAAACATAACGGGAGAACCCCTACGCGAGGGGGATAGCGGGGTGATTCTCATGAGCTTGAACCTCTCAGAATACTATGGCGTAGGCGTTGGGGACAAACTGGAGATTTGCGGGGAATCTTTTACGGTGGTAGGAATCTATAACTCGACGGTTCAAGGCTCTACGGGAGCTAGAACGGTGTATATGAACATCATTGATGCTCAGACGGTAACTGACAACATAGGCAACGTAAGTAGATTTGACGTATATGCAGAGAATGCCACTTGCGTAAATGACATAGCTACAGTGATAGAGGCCGCGTATTCAGAGCTTAGTGTTACGACGTATGAAGACCGCTTGGCGACCCTTGAGAACGTGCAGGAAGGGTATCAAAATACGTTGGAAAATGCTGAATCAACCCTCAGCCAGACACAGGCAGTCGCAACGCAAGAAATCCTCATAGCAGTGGCCGCTACAAGTCTTATCATTTTTTTCGTGATGCTATATACAGTTCGTGAAAGAACAAAAGAAATTGGCGTACTTAAAGCGATAGGCTTCAGCAACTGGAACGTTATGAGCCAATTTATGCTTGAAGGAACACTGATAAGCTTAATGGCAGGAGTAGTTGGCATTGTAATAGGCAGTATTGGAGCACCCATTTTGTCATCATATTTACTTCCTCACATAAGCCTGTTTGGTGGTTCACAAGGTCGTTTTCAATCCGATTTTGGATCTGTAAACCCTGGAATAGCTAGCGCAGCAGTCGCTACCAATGTGCTAGACCCCCAAATTATATTGTTGGCATTTGGCGTAGCCGTATTGCTAGGAGCATTGGGTAGCCTGTACCCTGCTTGGAGAGCAGCCAGAACAAGCCCTATGGAGGCGCTAAGATATGAGTGAATTGGTTCTAGAAACAGAAAAACTGGACAAGGTGTACAAACTAGGTGGACGCCAGGTTCGTGCCCTCTCTGATGTAAACCTTCAAGTAAAGAAGGGAGAATTCATTTCGATTATGGGACCCTCCGGCTGTGGCAAGACAACGCTGCTAAATATGTTGGGCTGCCTTGACAAACCGACCTACGGAAAAGTTGTTCTAGATGGCGTAAACATCACAAAGGTGCCAGAGAAGGGACTCTTTAAAATAAGAAAGTACAAGGTTGGATTCGTCTTCCAGACTTTCAACCTAATGCCATACTTGAACGCCATCGAAAACGTGGAACTTCCTATGGAAGGCACGAAAAAATCAGGAGACGAAAAGAGAAAAAAGGCTCGCGAACTATTGAAAATGGTTGGGCTGTCAGAAAGAGAAGAACACAGACCACATCGGCTGAGCGCAGGAGAGCAACAAAGAGTCGCCATCGCAAGAGCCTTAGCAAACAACCCCACTATAGTTCTGGCAGACGAGCCCACAGGCAACTTGGACTCAAAAACTGGCTATGAAATCATCAAGCTATTGGGCAAATTGAACATTGAGCAAGGAACCACAATTGTCATGGTAACCCACGACAGCCACAAAGCCGCACATGCAGGCAGAATGCTTTTTCTCAGCGACGGAAGACTGCTTGCGAAAGAAAAGCAAGGGACGCACCTTTTGAAGAAAGAGCTCATATGCCCCTATTGCGGTAGAGAAATTCAACCAGATGATACATTTTGTCCCCGCTGCGGAAAAAAATTATGAGCAGATAAGGTGATTACAATTGGAGAACACTCAAAAATCAAAAACAACCCGCTCCTCAATGGCTCTTATCGCAACGATTATCGTAGTTAGTCTGATGGCTGGAGGACTGCTGGGTTATTCAGTAGACAACTCGGCTACTTCAGGAAGAATTAGTGACCTGCAAAATCAACTCTCAACACTCCAAGAGGAGATATTAAATCTCCAGTCAACACAGCACGCCATAAACCAAAACAACACTTACATCTTAGGAGAAAATGTTTCACTTTCTCAACTATACGAGCAGGTCAAAGACTCTGTCGTTGTGGTTCAAGGGGTAACGGTATTATACTATTTCGGGCGGCCCTACGGTTACTCAGAAGTGCAAGGGTCAGGGTTTGTCTCTAACTTGACAGGACAGTTTGTGATCATCACAAACTACCACGTTGTTCAAGACGCAATCAACATTACTGTAACATTCACAGACGGAGACGCTTATGCAGCCAATGTAACTGGTTCTGATCCTTACGCGGATCTCGCGGTGCTTTCAGCAAACGCGCCACAGTATGAGTACAAGCCTCTTAGAATCATTAGTTCATCAACATTAAAAGTTGGCGACCCCGTAATTGCCATTGGCGATCCTTTGGGACTAACTGGATCAATGACTTCAGGAATAGTCAGCGCTCTTGGCAGAACAGTCTCGGTGTCCTGGTCCAGCTATGCTATAGCTAATTGCATACAGACAACAACGCCCATAAATCCTGGTAACTCGGGGGGACCACTTCTGAATTATCAAGGTGAAGTCGTCGGTATAACCTCTTATACTGCAATCACTTCCCAAGGGGTAGCTGCTCAAGGGCTGGGGTTAGCAATCCCTTCGAGCACAATACTGCGAGAAATCGAAGCTCTGATCACAAATGGTTCATACAACATTCATCCTTGGCTGGGAATATCTGGAACAGACATGACCTTTGAGATTGCACAATCGATGAACACAAACGTAACCTACGGTGTGCTAATCACCCAAATCACAAGCGGGGGACCAGCGGGCAAAGCTGGTCTCCAAGTAGACGACATCATAATAGCAATCAATGCGACCTATATAGCGACGAGAATCAGGGGTATGGACGATCTCTCAACTTTCCTAGAAGAGTACACCTTACCGCTCCAAACGGTTTATGTAACAATAGTTAGAAACAACCAAACAATGATCCTTCCAGTTAAGCTTGGAACGCGACCAACATCAACATAAGTCATTGCGAACTTTCGCTAGTAAATTCACGCTCCTATTTCAGCCGTGCTTTCGGAATCGTTCAACCTAAGCCTTTTTATCTCAAAATAAGCCAAAAGTGAGCTTAAAATTCGGCGGTGTTGTCAAAATCAATAAGCTTAAAGGCGTTAAGAAACATGAAAAGCGTAAGAAGGAAATGGCTCAGCTGTCAATAATCAAGTATAATTGATAATATGACTCGTTCGTGATTGGTTTAGTTTTGGATGGTGCGGAAGCATGGTTTCATGGACTTGCCCGAACACCAAATGCGCATATGATAAGCAACTCCAGTCTGGACAGCATTGCCCATTATGTGGCGAACAAGCTAAAGAGTTCACGTTTAGTGAACTTGACAACCTATGGAGACAGAAGTGGGACGTCAAGAAATCGATTGAGAGAGCCAAAAAACAAGAGAGACTTTTGGGGAGAAGGAAGTACTGTCCAAAATGCGGTTCTACAAACATCAATTGTCTCGTCTTTTATCGTCCTTCCATTTGGAAATGCCTTGACTGTGGCTATGAAGGTACCTTCATAATCGAAGACAGCAGGCTTGCAGAAAAAATACAAAAGCGCTACCAAAGTAGCAAAGGAAGACGGATTTAAATTGGAATGCTCCGGCCGGGATTTGAACCCGGGTCCACGGCTTTCTTCCTACCGTAAATTGTGTCGAGAGGCCGTTATACTTGACCGGACTATACTACCGGAGCCTTCAAAAGTAAAATGCCGTTCTAGGGTTTAAATTTTTGATGTACAAGAATGAAATAGTGATGTTAGAAAAACGGGGAGTTTAGTTATTCTTCGCCTTCTTCACCGCCACCAGGCGGTCTTCCCATTCCTTCTTTCGGTTTTGTAGAGGCTATTACATCGTCTATACGAAGTATCATTGACGCGGATTCTGCGGCAGATTTTACTGCTTGCTCTTTAACTACCAGCGGCTCGATTACTCCGTTTTCCTGCATGTTTTCGATTTTTCCTGTAAAAACATTTACTCCCATGTATTCTCCGTCTTTTTTCTCGTGAACAGCCCTCAGTTCTACCAGTATGTCTATGGGTTCTAATCCCGCGTTTTCAGCTAATGTTCTTGGTATTACCTCAATGGCGTCGGCGAAGGCTTCTATGGCGAGCTGTTCTCTTCCACCAACCTTTGTGGCATAACCTCGAAGCTCTTTGGCCACTTCAACTTCTACTGCGCCGCCACCAGCGACTATTCTGTTGTTTTCCACTACGTCTGATACAACAGATAAGGCGTCAGTGATGGCCCTTTCTGCTTCGTCAACCATTCTTTCAAGTCCAGCTCGTATAAGCACAGCCACTGATCGAGGATCTTTGCATTTCTCGACAAAAATCATTTTGTCTTCGCCTATTTTGCGTTCTTCCACAATGCCAGCTCCGCCCAAATCTTGGGGTGTTAAGTCATCTAGGCGCGTGATTATTCTTCCATCCGTCGCTCTTGCCAGTTTTTCCATGTCAGACTGTTTTACTCTTCTGGCTGTCAATATTCCCTCCTTTGCTAGAAAATGTTGTGCCATGTCATCTATGCCTTTCTGACAGAAAACCACGTTCGCTTCTGTGGCCTTTATTTTGTCCACCATTCCCTTCAGCATTTTGGTTTCTTGGTCTAGGAAAGCTTTCATTTGGTTTGGGTCGCGGATTCTTATTTCGGCGCTGATTTCTGTCTTTTCAATTTCAAGTGGACAGTCTAGCAAGGCTATTTTTGCGTTTTCTAATTTTTTGGGCATTCCAGGGTGAACGGCTTCTTTGTCTATTATTAGGCCTCTGACAAGCTGGGACTCGAGAAGACTTTTTCCCGTTTTCTTTATTAATTGGATGTTGTCTATGTCTGCGATTCTTTTGTCTCCGCGTTTCTCAGCTATTTGTTTCACGGCGTCTATAGCTATTTCTGCCAAGTGTTCCTTTGCCGGACCTACGGCTTTACTTGCCATTGACGTTACGGCGACTTTCTTCAATGTTTCTCGGTCTTCGATGTCTACTGGTATTGCGATTTTGTTTATGGTTTCCATTGCGTTTTGTGCCGCCTTGCGGTAGCCGCTTACTAATATTGTTGGGTGAATATTTTGGTCTAGGAGTTCTTCTGCCCTTTTTAATAGTTCGCCTGCTAGGACTACGGCGGTTGTTGTTCCGTCGCCTACCATGTCGTCTTGTGTCTTTGCAATTTCCACCATCATTTTAGCTGCTGGATGATCCACTTCCATTTCGTTTAGGATTGCTGCGCCGTCGTTTGTTATTGTTATGTCTCCGAGGCTGTCGACGAGCATTTTGTCCATACCGCGTGGACCCAGCGTGGTCTTTAAAACCTCGCCGATTATGCGGGCTGCCATTATGTTGTTTCTTTGGGCTTCTCTTCCTCTGCTTCTAGTTGTGCCTTCTTTAAGAATTAGGACTGGTTGTCCCGAGGCTGTTGTTGTTAGGTAAGCCATACAAATCCTCCATTCAAGGTTAAAATGTTTTTATTGATCGGAATAAGCAAAAAATGCCCCAAAAATATAAACCTTTACCTCTGCTTATTCGAATTCCACATTCCACTGCGTAACAGTTTAAATTTTGGCTTGCAGTTTTTGATTATTGGTGATTGCGCCTTGCAAGTTTCGGTGCGCTTCTTTACAAGTCTAAGGGAGTTAACTGGTAAAAGAGAAGAAACCCTGAAGTTTCGAGATGGCGAAACAGTAACGGTGGATAAGGCTCTTAAAAGATTGGCTAAGCGTTATGGGAAAAGCTTCGTTGAATATGTTTACGAGAGCAAAACTGGGGAGATTAAGGGTTTTCTGCAGTTTCTCGTTAATGGGAGAAGTGCATCCACGCTTAACGGTTTAGATACAAAACTTGCGGACGGCGATGTTTTAGCTATAATACCGCCTGTTGGCGGCGGCTAATTTATGGGGAAATGTTTAGTTTGCGGCGAAAAAGCCGAGAATATTTCCGAACGTTTAGGTGTTTGTTTAAAGTGCATAAGAAATAAGGCTGAAGAAGTCCTCGATATTGCAAGAGGCGTGCATGCGAAGAGTCGCGCTGTTTTTGGTTTGCCTTCAGTACCGCCGAAGAATGCTGATGGGCTGCCTTGCGGGGTTTGTGCCAACGATTGTATAATTGCCGCGGGTAATTGTGGTTTTTGTGGGCTCGTTTGGAATGTTGGCGGGCGTTTGGTTCGGTATGGTGGCACAGCGGATAGTGGTGTTTTGGAGTGGTATTATGATGGTTTGCCAACTAACTGTGTTGGTTGGTGGTTTTGTCCGGGCTGTACTGGAAGCGGCTATCCAAAATATGCCTACAAGCCTGAGGCAGAGTTTAGTTATGCGAATTTAGCGGTTTTTTATGGAGCTTGCAGTTACGATTGCCTCTTCTGCCAAAATTGGCATTATCGCAATCTGTCAGCGAAACATAAGCCTGTTATGAGTGCTGAGGCTTTAGCAGACAAGGTGGATAAGCATGTTTCTTGCATTTGCTATTTTGGTGGTGACCCCTCGCCACAAATGCCTCACAGTCTTGAGGTAAGCCGAATAGCTTATGAAAAAGCCAAGGCTGAAGAGCGTATCCTTCGTATTTGTTGGGAAACTAATGGCTACATGAATCCCAAATTTGCGGAGAAAGCTGCAGAATACGCTTTGGAAAGTGGAGGAAACATAAAGTTTGATTTGAAGACTTGGAGTGAAGAATTGAATATTGCTTTGTGTGGAGTTTCAAACAAGCCAACTCTAGCTAACTTTAAGATGATTGGGGAAAAATTCTACAAAAAGCGACCTGACCTGCCTCTGCTTTCTGCTAGCACATTACTTATTCCAAGCTACATAGACGTTGAGGAAGTGGAAAACATAGCAGATTTCATAAGCGAAATAGATGCGGGCATTCCATATACGCTTTTGGCGTTTTATCCATGTTACGTAATGAATGATTTGCCAACAACAAGCAGAAAACAAGCGCTAGAATGCCAAAAAGCGGCACAAAAACACCTAAACAAAGTAAGAATAGGAAACATACACTTACTCTCATAAAAAAAGAGACGATAACACTTCACTTCCACACGCAATCAACTGAAAAGAGGCTTAAACGTGAAAATGCAGTTAAGAATTAGGTTAATCTATTCTTGTTTCATGAATAAAAATACATGCAAGATGTGCTCAAACATCTAGCGGAGATAAAAATCTATGGTATACAAATTAATGGATAAACTCCATAAAATAGGGAGGTTTAGAAGTGAATATCACAATTGTGATAGACTGGCGTTTTATAGCATTAACCTCCCTTATAATACTAGTTGTTGTCGGTCTTGTCGCTTCTAACCTCGGTTTTTTGCACGCGCATGATTTAAACTAGAAATAGAAAAAAGAAATTTTTTTTCAGTTAACTCATATATAAGGGGGTTAGGCTGTCACAGAGAGTCTATCCCAACTGCTATGCTGCCCAGAATGGTGTTTTCTTTCTCATCATGTTTGTGTATTCGTTTAGTGCCTCTTGCTCTTCCGTTGTTAACCTATCCATGAATGTTGTTAGTAACGCTTTTGCGTGTGGTTCTGGCACTTTCACGTATACGGTGTCTTTTTCGAATATGTGTCTTCCAACTATCGGCTTGTCCATGGATATTGCCACCTGCATTCCTTTTCCCGCTTCTGATAACGCTTTGCCTTTTTCTTGGATTTGCTGTATTTCGCCTATTTCCTCGCCGTCCTCAGCCCTAACAAGAACGCTTTTCGGCTTTATCTTTCCTGCCAATATTTCTACGCCTACTATTGCTGGCTTTGCCCTTCGGAAAACATAGCCTTCCAATATGCGGATTTTTGCAGGTTTAACCAGATTGTCAAATTCCTGTTCAAACTTTGCTTCGCGTTTGGTTTTAAGCCAAGACAAGTAATTATCTATTAAGTGGTAAATTATTTTTTCCCTAAAAATTTGAACATTCTTGATTGAGGCTTCTTCTTCTGCGTCTGGCAAAATTTTGACGTTGAAGGCTAAAATAGCGCCATATAGAGGTTCATGTTCCTTTACAACTGAAGCCTCTGTAACGTCCCGCTTTGAAATGTCTCCAACATCTGCTAGCCGAATGGGCACGTCACTACGTTTTAGGTTTTCAGCAATAGCCTCCAAAGAACCCAGAGTATCAGCCTTCAAAACAATCCCCTCAACATCCGTCGCAATTCTAATCTTCTCAATTTCCTCAGAAACAAGCCTCACATACTTTTCAGGTTCTTCTCCCTCAGCAACAGCATATAAAGGCGCACCAGCCAAGGCGCCTTCCAAATCTGGCGCAACAATTTTCACTCCAGCCGCAGCGGAAACAGAATCCACAGAAGAAAACCTGTCCCTTGGGTCCCTAATTTCGTCTAAAGGTTTGGGAACCAAAATAGCCCTTATACGCGTTACAATAGGCTTTTCCTTTCCGCCTACAACTATCAAATCGTCTTTCTGCAAGGTTCCATCATAAATTATGGTGTTCAACGTCAAACCTAAGCCTGGTTCTTCCTTGACCTCTAAAACAGTGCCCTTCGCTGGTCCCTCAGTTGTCTGCAGCCGCTTCTTCAAATGCTGCTGCGTTAAACCAATAAGAACCATTAGAAGGTCAGTTATGCCTTCACCAGTTTTAGCACTGGTAGGCACTATTGCCACAGTTTTTGTAAAGTCTTTTATGTGATCGAAACGATCCGTCTTAAACCCTAATCGCGAAAAAACGCCTATGATGTCATAGAGTTTTGTATCCAAATCCTGCCGGACATAAGGGTCCTGCAATTGATAAGCCTTCAAAAATGGTGTGTCCGAATAGGATTTCCAGCCTGGTACGCGGTCTATCTTGTTTGCAGCCACGAGAAAAGGCGTTTTACGCGCCTTCAAAATTTCTATGCACTCGTAGGTTTGGGCCTCAAAACTTCGCAGAATATCAATTACAAGGATGGCTATGTCTGCGGCGCCGCCGCCCCTCTTACGCAGGTTCGTAAAAGCTTCATGTCCAGGCGTGTCTATAACGAGTAAGCCTGGAATTTCGATTTCGCTCTTAACCATGGAAAGTAAGGGGCCAACCAGCTGCTTGAGTGTGTCAACTGGGAAGAAGCTTGCGCCGATGTGTTGTGTGATTCCTCCTGCCTCTCTGGCTTGGACGCTTGTTTTGCGGATTTTGTCCAGAAGCAGAGTCTTGCCAGTGTCTACATGGCCGAGGACGCAGACGATTGGTTGGCGAATAGGCATAGTGCATATCTCCTTCGATGGGATTGAATAACTAGTCATTCAATGACGCACTTCAAAACTAATAAACTATTACCCTAAAAAACACTCAGCCATTTTATTCGCAACATATTTAAATGTAGGGCAGAGTTTTGTTGGGGTGGTGAAAAGTTTTGCCTTATTGTTTGAAATGTGGTGCAAAATTGAATGAAGACGATAAATTCTGTTATGCTTGTGGGACTCCAGTTGCCAAGGTGGTTAAGGAGGAGTTTGCTGTTTCTTCTGACAATCTTATTGAGAAGGTTAAGGAATTGCTTCATGAGGGGAATGTGACTAGGATTATTGTTAAGGATGAGAAGGGAAAGGTTCTGCTTGAGATTCCTGCTACTGTGGGGGTTATTGGTGTGGTTTTGGCTCCTTGGCTTGCGGCTTTAGGTGTTATTGCTGCTTTGGTTACGAATTGTAAGATGGTTGTTGAAAGAAGAGAGTAGCGGGCTGTTGTGTGTGCGTGCAACGGTGTTAGGCCCCTATATTTGGAGCCAAATATGGTTAATGCGGGAGACATCCCCATTTGGGGAACTAAAAACACGCGCGCGCAAATACAAGGAGTTTATCAAGAAATAACAAGCTCTAGCTTCTAGCTTCGCTCTCTAACCACTCTTTTGTTTTGTCTCAAATCTATTCACCTTTTTTTAGAGTGCCTACGATGAATCTTTCGAGTTTTTCGATTACTTCGCTTATAAGTCATTTTCAATCTTCTTTGTTTTCTTATTTCACTATTCCGATGATTATCTTGTAGAATGTTGTATTGTCCATAGTGCTTAATAATTATTCGCGCGCGCTCGAAGACGAATTCAGGGGATTGGAAGAACAATCGATCGATCGCAAGGAAAGAACTAGCGTATGATGTTATGCATTAGCACGCGCACCACAATTGAGAACTATTTCTTTAATCGCTTCTCCTTATGCTTTCTTCTTTTTTCTTCTCTTTCCTTTTTAGTCATTGGTTTCTTCTTGGTACTTCCCGTGCTCAACGCAATCACCACACTCAAGTAATCAGAATAGGGAATTAAGTTTTTGCGGCCTAACTAAAAGTTTCTAAGATTAGCCAGTCGTCTTTAGGTTCCCATCTCTTCTTTCTACACTTGCTTGCCTTCTCGCGCGCTAAATTAAAAAGGTGACAAAACTTCTATATATATTAGGTGTCTAAGCTTGAACTAGCGGAGATCGAATATGAAACCTGAACATTATAAACCGATAAGGAAAGAAAAGCCCAAACGAAAAGGCAAGATTAGTAGACGCAAAAGTCGAATGCTTGCAGTGGCTCAAGAATGGAAACCCATTACTTCTCCACAATTGCGTGAAGCTTACTCTACTAAAATAGAATGGGCAAGGAAGCTAATTCCCAAATTGAAAAAAGAAGCAGAAGCGCCGGAAGAAAAAGGAGAGCTTAGATAAGCGCACACGCGCGCTTTTTACGTTTCGCTTAATTATCCTCATGTTGTTCTTTTCCTAAGAACTATCGGAAGTACCAAATCGTGAATTACCATTCTGCTCATTTGAAATCACTCCATCTTAACTTTAAGAATCCATTTTCCTTTAGGATTGCCGTCTAAATCGACTC
>Ga0315280_10000768_pt1 | contig 58436 bp, 47 predicted proteins | sample YL17G06_40_MG_FD_203697 | JGI IMG/M metagenome (GOLD analysis project Ga0315280, IMG submission 203697) | Sediment microbial communities from Yellowstone Lake, YNP, Wyoming, USA - YL17G06_40 | ecosystem: Environmental > Aquatic > Freshwater > Lake > Sediment | place: USA: Wyoming | collected... | reverse complement strand
GGCCGCCCCACTTCATGCACTTCGCCGCCTCGGTGTTCAGCCGGCGCGCGTGCTCGGCGCTGTCGGAGTTGATCGCCACGAGCACGCCCTTGCGCATCATGATCGCGGCGTTGTACGGGATGGCGTCGATGGCCTCCACCTTGTAGCCCCACCAGTCCGAAAAGGTGCCGACGGCCGCGCCGTGGGCCGCCAGTTCCTTCGCGATCTTGTAGCCCTCGAGGCCGTGCTCGAAGCTGCACACCTTGAAGCCGAATTCATCGGCGACGCGCAGCATCATCAGCATCTCGTCGGCGCGGTACGCGTGGACGTGCGCCAGGCGTTTGCCTTCCATCACTTCGACGATCGGCTCGAGCTGCAGGTCGCGGCGTGGCGCCAGGACGTCCTCGCCGGCTTTCCGCCGCCGCTCGTAATCCTGCCAGGCCTTCTGGTACGCCTTCGCGCGCGTCAGCGCCTCGCGAATGACGTACTCGACGCCAGGCCGGCTCAGCGGGTACCGGCTCGGGCCGGCCGATGGCGCGCCGCCCCGAGGCATGTCCTTCGGATTCTCGCCGAGGGCGAACTTGAGGCCCGGCACGCCGGCGTCGAACACCAGATCCTCCGCGCGCTTCCTGCCCCAGCGCAGCTTGATGATCGTGTTCGTTCCGCCGATCGGGTTGGCGCTGCCGTGCAGGATGTTGGCGACCGTCAGCCCGCCGGCGAGATCGCGGTAGATGTTGACATCGTTCGGATCCAGCACGTCGATGATGTTCGTCATCGAACTCACCGTGGTGCCGGCTTCGTTGGTCGAGTCCTCGGCGATGTGCGAGTGCTGGTCGATGATGCCGGGTGTGACGAACCTGCCCGTTGCATCGACGACCTCCGCTCCGGCGGGAACCTCGATGTTCGCGCCCACCGCCGCGATCCGGCCATCGCGGATGACGACGATGCCGTTCGGGATCGTGCCCCGGGTGATGGTGAAGACGGTGCCGCCGTTGATGACGACAGGCGGCGCGGAAGCGCGGGCGGCCGGCTTCGCCTGGACCTGGCCGGTGGTTGCCGGCGCTTTTTGCGGCATGGCGGCATGCCCGACGACATAGCCCAGCGGCGGGGCCACGCACAGCATCAGCGCGAGCAGGGCTGGCGAACGCAGCATCCTGTCATTCACTGCAGTTCCTCCGTGGATGTCAGGGGAAGCGAACTGAGGGCAGATCCAGTGGGAAGAATGTAACTGCTGAGTTATGCGATTGCAACTACCGCAGGTTCTCGCGGATTTGGCAGTTCCGCAGATTGGCGCAGAAGGCACCGATCCAGAGATTCACGCGAATTCACGCAGATTCTCGTACAAATCCATCCGCCGACCCGCTCTCGCTCGCCCGATTACGCCGATTTCTGCGAGATACGGACGAGACGAGCGAGGGCCATTGAAGACGTCGGAGGTGCACTTCCACAGCCGCCGAAGGCGGCTTGCGACATGGGTGGTGCAACCGGTCACGAAAGCCTCGCGATGTGCCCTAGGCGGAGGCGGAACTCAACCGTGCCGCCTCGGACCGCAGCAGTTCCCAGGCGCGCGCGACGTGCCGCTCGGTGGTGCGGATATGTCCGATGGCGAGCCGCAGCGAGAAGCGGCCGTCGAGCTTGGTGTGCGACAGGAACACTTCGCCGCCGCGGTTGACCGCTTCGAGGAGGCGAGCATTCATCGCTTCGAGTTCGGGCTCGCTTGCCACGCTCCCCCTCGGCCGCAGGCGGAAACAGACGACGCTGAAGGGAACCGGCGCGAGTCGCTCGAAATCGGGGCTCTCGTCTACCCACCCTGCGAACATCCGAGCCAGGGCGATATGAATGGCGAGCCGCTCGCGGATCCCCTCGGCGCCGAAGTAGCGGAGGATCATCCACAGCTTCAACGCGCGAAAGCGGCGGCCGAGCTGGACGCCGGTATCCATCAGGTTACGTACCGAGGTCGCGTCCGTCGTCTTCAGATACTCAGGTGTGAGCGAGAAGGCCTCGCGAAGCGCGTCCATGCGGCGGCAGTAGAAGGCGCTCAGATCGAACGGCGTGAACAGCCACTTGTGCGGGTTGACCACCAGCGAGTCGGCCCGATCGCAGCCGGCAAGGGTGTCGCGATGATCCGGCAGCATCGCGGCCACGCCGGCGTAGGCGGCGTCCACGTGCAGCCACGCCTGTTCCTGCGCGCAGATGTCGGCGATTGCCGGCACCGGGTCGACGCTCGTGGTGGACGTGGTGCCGACGGTGGCGACGACCGCGATCGGCCGCACCCCCGCCGCGCGGTCGTCGGCGATCGCGCGGCGCAACGCGTCGGGCCGCATGCGGTACGCCTCGTCGGCGGGGATCTTTCTCAGCGCCGCGTGGCCGAGGCCGAGCGCCATCACCGCCTTGTCGATCGAGGAATGCGCCTGCTCCGAGCAGTACACGCGCAGCGGCGGCACGTCGGCGCGCCCGGCCAGGCCGTGCTCGCGCACACCCGGCACCGCGACGTGCCGCGCGGTCGCCAGCGCGTGCATGCTCGACATCGACGCCGTGTCGTAGATGACGCCCTCGAACGACGGCGGCAGGCCGATCAGCTGCCGGAGCCAGCCGAGGGCGACCTCTTCGAGTTCCGTGACCGCCGGCGAGGTGCGCCACAGCATGCCCTGCGCGTTGAGCGCGGCGGACAGGAACTCGCCCAGCACGCCCGGCGCGCTGCCCGTGATCGCGAAGTAGCCGAAGAAGCCGGGGTGGTTCCAGTGCGTGATCCCCGGCACGATCACCCGCTCGAAATCGGCGAGGATCGTGTCGAACCGTTCGCCGTGTTCGGGCGCGCGTCTGGGCAGCGCGTCGCGCACCTCGCCGGGCCGCACGCGCGACAGCACCGGGTAGCGCTCGCTGTGACCGAGGTAATCCGCAATCCATTCGACCAGCTCGTGGCCGTAGCGCCGGAACGTCTCGGCGTCCATGTCTCCCGGCACGTTCGTGAGGTCGGTCATTTCACGTGCTCTCTCAGGTACCTGGCGACGAAGTCGCGCAGACCCGGGTGCGTCATCTTCAACGCGTCGGCCTCGGCCGACGCCTTCTCGACCGTCCACCCGTCCACCATCACGCGCTTGATCATCCACAACGCGTTCGCACGCAGGCCGCTCAGGCAGTGGATGTAGACCGGCTGATTGGCCGGATCCTTCACGATCTGGAGGAACTTGTCGACGCGGAGGTCGGGTCTGGCGCCGCCGGCGAGAGCGGCACGCTGAAGTAATTCAGGCCAGCCCGGCGGACCTCGTTCACTTCACCCTCGAGATCCGCGCCCGGTTCGGAAGCAGTGCGCAGGTTGATGACGGTGCGGTAGCCGAGCTGCTTCAGCGTGGCGAACGCGTCGGGCGTCGTCGCGCCCCCGGACACGAATTTCGTATCGAGGCAGACGAAGTTGGCGGCCCCGGCGACCGTCTGTTTCGAGTCGACCGCCTGCGCGAAGACGAGCGTGGCCGTCAAGGCGCAAAAGAACGCGGCAAGAGTCGAGCTTCGCAGGGTTTTCATGGCGGCAGATTGTAACTCGATCCTTGTAGGGATCAGGGATCGCGGATCAGGGATCGGGGGATGTTCAAAAAAGCGCCGGACACCGGGGGAGGCCGATGTCCGGCAAAGTCGGGGAGGAGGAGACTACCGCTCGAGGGTCACGGTCACGGGTGACATGAGGCGGATGTTCACGATGCTGCCTGCCGGGAGCGTTGCAGGCTCGCGATCGGAGGCCATCGTTGCCGCGGTGCCGCCGCCGGCCCCGATGGCGCCGCCAATGGCTGCGCCCTTCCCGCCGCCCAGGATGGCCCCGAGGATCGCGCCGCCGATCGTCGCGCCGCCGATGCGGGCGGCGCTCTTGTTGGCGGGCGACGGGCCTTCGCGGTGCACCGCTTCGGCCGTCAGCGCGAGCCGGGTGCCGTCGGGCAGGATGAGCGAATTGAAACGAATCGCAAAGTGCGCGCGGTCCTTCAGCTTGCCGCCCCGCTCCACCTGCACGACCGACCCGATCGCCTGGGAACCGGCAGGGATGGCGACGCGGTCGTCCACCCGGACGTCGCGGGTGACGCGCGCTTCGACGCGATCTTCGACGCGCGCCGTCTCGCTGCTGACGGGCGTCTGGATCTGCAGACCAAGTACGCTCTCGGCCGGTACCGTCACTTCGACCCACTCGCGCTCGGTCTCAGGAGGCGCCTGGTTGACCGATTGCGGCTGAGGCGGCGGTTGCTGCGCCGCCGGGTCCGTGGAGACGGCCGCCGGCACGCCGGGCCGGGCGCCGGTCGCATCCGGCTGACCGGCAGTCACTTGATCGGCCTCGCGCGCCACGGGAGGCGCCTCCAGATCCGCCCGGCCGCGGCGCGGCGACCTGGCGACCTCACGAGACGCGGCGGTTGGGGCCGTGGTTGACTGCTGGACGGGCGAGGGCGCTCGCGCCGAAGTCGTCGGGGTGAAGTCGGCGGCGGCCGGAGGCGTCGTGACGAGCGCTGCCGGAGTACCCTGAGCGGCCGGGGTCTGGACGGGTGCGGGCGCCTGGTCGGTGACCTGCGCCGGGCGATCTGCCCGAGTGGTCTGTCGAACGGCCAGATACGCTCCGCCGCCCGCTGCCAGGATACAGGCGAGGGCGAGCGCGCCAAATGCAAGAAAGCGGGACTTCATCGATGACTCCTGACAGGCCGACGCAGCAAGGGGCGTACCCGAGCTAATCGGTCGGATATCGCGCGTTTTCCTCCAAGAACGGCAGATTCGTTCGCCTGCCGGTCTCTCGGCGAGGACACTGTCCTCTGCGACGAGACGAAGCCGGATCGGGTCCTCCCACCGGGCGGGTGAAGCCACGCCGTAGCTGCGCGACCGGTCGAGCGGACCGTGGCGGGCGAAGCCACGCCGTAGCTGCGCGACCGGTCGAGCGCAGCGAAGGCGGGTTGCAAAACCCGGCGACCGCCGCAACAATACGTATCGGCCTATGAAGCTCCTCGAACACTTCGGCCGGGCGGGTGACGCGTTCTTTCGCCTGCGCAGCTACTTACCGCTGCTGCTGGCGCCCGCCTTCGTCCTGAGCGTGCGCGCCGGGGCAGGTGCCGGCGAGGGCTGGCGCGTTTCGAGCGAGGCCGCCGGGTTCCTGGTTTCGCTGGCCGGGTTCGGTATCCGGGTATTTACAATCGGCAGCGCCCCGGCCGGGACCTCGGGGCGAGGTACCCGCGACCCCTACGCCGCCCGGTTGAACACGGCGGGCGCCTATTCCGTCGTTCGGCACCCACTCTATCTCGGCAATACCCTCGTGGCCTTCGGCCTCGCCCTGTTCACCACCACGTGGTTCCTGCCAACGATCGTCGTCCTCGCCAGCCTGCTATACCACGAGCGTATTTGCGTGCGCGAGGAGAACTTCCTCGAGGCGGGATTCGGCGAGGCGTTCCGCGCCTGGGTGCGTGAAGTCCCGGCGCTCCTTCCCTCGTTCGCCCATTACCGTCGGCCGGCCGGCCGCTTCTGCTGGAAGAAGGTGATCGGGCGCGAATTCCACGCGCTGTTCGTGATCGGGGCCGGCTTCCTCTTCCTTGACGCCCTGCGTCACCTGTTCGTCACGGGGCACCTGGCGGCGAGCCCCGTCTGGACAGCGGTATGCGCTGCGACCGGCATCGTGTTCGTGGTCCTGTCTGCGGTGAAGAAATGGACGAGGCTGCTGCACGTCTCCGAGTCGGGCGGGCAGTCGCCTGCCGGCGCATAATAAGAACGATACACAAAGCTCACGGCTTTCGGCTTACGGCCTGTCCGGCTCACGACCTCACGCCGACGGCGTGAACCCGACGATGCCGTGAGCCGTCAGCCGTGAGTCGTGAGCCGTTTTGCGATGAACCGCACCGCTGACGTCATCGTCGTCGGCGCCGGCGTGATCGGCTTGGGGATCGCCTACGAGCTGTCGCGCCGGGGCGCTCGTGTCCGAGTGCTCGAGGCGCGTGCGGCTGGACAGGGTGCGACACAGGCCTCGGCCGGAATGTTGACGCCCCACACCGAAACGCCCGACCTGCCCGCGCTCGGCGGCCTTGCCACGCGCAGCCTCGATCTCTACGACGCGTTCATCGAGCGCGTTTGCGAAGACAGCGGCCTCGGCGTCGAGTACAGGCGTTGCGGCTCGCTGCACGTCGCGACAGACGACGCGCGGATGGAGGATTTTCGACGCCTGGCCGTTGGCCTGGCCGCATCCGGGGTTGCGGCGGATCTGTTGAACCCCGCCCAGGTGCGCGAACACGCATCGCAGATCGGGTCCGGCGTCACGGGCGGCCTGCTGGTTCCCGCGCACGGTTACGTCGTCGTGGGCGACTTCGTGCGGGCGTTGCTCGCCGCCGCAACCGCGCGCGGTGTGCGTGTCGACGTCGAACGCGCGATGAAGGTGAGCGCCACCCCGGCCGGCATCCGCGTCGAGACGCAGGCCGGTGCCATCCATGCCGCAGCCGTGGTCATCGCCGCCGGCAGCTGGACCTCGCGCGTTTCCGTCGACGGTGATGCCGCCATTCCCGTCCGGCCAGTCCGTGGGCAGCTGGTCCAACTTGACTGGCCGACCGCGCCGCTCGCTCGCATCCTCTGGGGTCCGGACTGCTACCTGGTGCCGTGGACCACTGGAGCGATGCTGGTTGGCGCGACGGTCGAGGACGCCGGCTTCGACGAGCGCGCGACGACCGCCGGCGTTCACGACCTGCTCGGCGCCGCCTGCGATCTGTTGCCCCGGGCACGGCACGCCGCCTTCACGGGGGTGCGCGTCGGCCTTCGTCCCGCGACGCCGGACGACTTGCCGGTTCTGGGCGCGTCGCCGCACGTTCGAGGCGTCTACTACGCGACGGGCCACTACCGGAACGGCGTGCTCCTGACGCCGGTGACTGCCGTGTTGCTGGCCGACCTCGTACTCGGCCAGCCCACCGACACCGCGCTGGACGCCTTCCGTCCGGACCGATTCGGCTGACCGCGTCAATTGCACCGGCTGAAATTGTGAAAGTGGACCAGGTCCAGTTTGCGGAACTGTAATCTGTGTGAAAGTGGACCAGGTCCAGTTTGCGGAACTGTAATTTGCAGGACACGCGGAGCGACGCTCATGCCAATCAACAAGGGGGCCGCGCCGTCCAAAGAATGGGCACAGTGGGAGCGCGAGCACCAGGCGGCGGTCGAGGCGCTTCGAAAGGCCGAGGAAGGCTACCAGCGCGTGATCGCGGGGAGCGCGTTCCTGTCGGCCGGCGAGGATCCGTCGCCGGTGGAAGTCCAACACGACGCGCTGAACCGGCTGGAAGAGGCGCGCCGGCACCTGGACGAAGTGCGCCAGGCACGGCCGGAGAGGCCGGGATAATGGCTTAGGGCTTACGGCCTCACCTGGCTTACGGCCTGATTGGCTCGAGGCCTTCAGCCGGTTCGGGCCCTGAGCCCAGTCAGGCCCAAAGCCATAAGCCCTGAGCCTTGAGCCTTTTTGTTGACTTGCGGCGCGCGGTCGTTATCAGATCTCAGCGCGCCGCAGTGTAGTGGAGCAGCCCCCATGGCAAGATTGAGCGATGCGCAGATCCGCGACCGGCTGACCCGGTTGGACGGCTGGCGGCGTGACGGCGACGCGATCCGGAAGGAATACACATTTGCCTCGTTTCCCGAGGCGGTCGCCTTCGCCACGCGCCTGGTGCCCGGCGCCGAAGCCGCGGATCATCACCCTGACATCTCGATCAACTACACGCGTGTCACCCTCTCCTACTCGACGCACAGCGAGGGCGGGCTGACCGAGAGGGATTTCGAGGGAGCGAGCATGGCCGATCGATGCGCCTGAAGAAGCACTACAGCTCGCGTGAGGTCGCCGCGCTGACGGGGCTGAGCGCGCGCCAGATGCGATGGTGGGACGTCCAGCGCCTGGTGACACCGGTCATCCCTTCCCATCGCACCCAGGCGGGCGGTTTCACCGAACGGCGCTATTCGCCGATGGACGTCTACGAACTGATGGCGCTGGCCGAGCTGCGGCGGCGCGGTTTCTCCGCGCGTGTCATCCGCCGTCTTCTCGACGTGCTGCGCGATCGCTTCGGCCTCCGACTCTACCAGGCAGTGTGGAGCGGATCGCTGACGCTGCTCACCGACGACCGCGACATCTACGCGCGCACCGAGCGCGGCGAGTTCTTCAACCTCCTGCGCGCTCCCGATCAGCCACTGCTCGTGCTGGGCGTCGACGAAGGACTACGGGAGCTGAACGAACGCCCGCGAGGCCGGCGCCGATCAAGACCAAGGCTCAAGGCCCAGGGCTCAAGGCTCAAGGCCAGACATGGCTCAGGGCCGTCGGGCGATTGAGGGCACACAAGCCCTGAGCCCAGGCAGGCCATGAGCCGTAAGCTCTGAGCCGTACCCGCCCCACGTGCCTATTTGGTTCAGCACCCGCGCTTGTGCTATAAGGCGCGCTTATCCAAGTGTTTTCAGATGGTCATCTTTGGAGGAGGACGCATGACACCCGGTTGGATGCGGAAGTTCCCCACCCGCCTGCGCTGGCGTCTCTTACTCCCGCCAGCTACGGCGAGGCCTCGCCCTAGCTCGCCCGGCCTGGTGCGCGAGCGAAGGCGGGTCCACTGCACCGTGGCACTGGGCCTGGCTGCCCTGCTCTCCGGCGGCACGCTGCTCGCCCAGAATCAGGGCAAGCAGCCAGGCAAGACCGCCGTCGCGCAGAAGGTCGACGCGGAGTACACCGCGAAGATCAAGGAGTACACGCAGGATCCGCGCATCAGCACCGAGCTGGTCGATCACCTGCCGGCCTCCGCCACGGTGCCGTCGCCGCTGAAGTTCCTTGGGCACATTCCGGGAACGCCCGACCTGCTCGACTACTACAAGGACATCAAAGGCTACATGGAGAAGCTGGCGCAGGCCGCGCCAACCCGCGCGAAGCTGTTCACCATCGGCAAGAGCGAGGAGGGGCGCGACTTCATCGTCCTGGCCATCGCCGACGAGGCGACGATCAAATCGCTCGACAAGTACAAGAAGATCCTCGCCGACCTGACCGACCCGCGGAAGATCGGCGAGGCGCAGGCGAAGCAGTTGATTGCGGCCGGCAAGCCGATCTACTGGGCCACCGGCAACCTGCACTCGCGGGAGACGGGCAGCGCCGAGATGCAGATGGAGCTGGCCTACCGGCTGATCGTCGAGGAAACGCCCTTCATCCAGAACATCCGCAACAACGTCATCGTCTTCCTCACGCCGGTCGTCGAGGTGGACGGCCGCGAGAAGGTGGTGGACAACCTCAATTACCAGAACAAGACCGGCAAGCCGATGCCGCTCATCTGGTGGGGCAACTACGTCGCGCACGACAACAACCGCGACGGGCTGGGGGTCGGACTGAACCTGACACGGGCGGTTCTGAACACGTTCCTCGAATGGCACCCGACCGTGCTGCACGACCTCCACGAATCCCAGGATTACCTGTACGCGTCGACGGGCGCCGGCCCCTACAACGTCTCGGTCGATCCGGTCCAGACGGATGAATGGTGGATGATCGCGAAGTACGAAGTTTCCGAGATGACCAAGCGTGGCGTGCCCGGTGTGTGGACCGGCACGTTCTATGACGGCTGGACGCCGAACTACCTGTTCTGGATTGCCACCATCCACAACTCCGTCGGCCGTTTCTACGAGACCGAGAGCTACGGGCCGGCGAACCGCGTCATCAACTTGAACGCGAGCAAGGAATGGTACCGCCCGAACCCGCCGCTGCCGACGATCAAGTGGGGTCCGAGGAACAACGTCAACATCCAGCAGAGCGCCATTCTCTTCGCGCTTCAGTACACCGCGCGCAACAGGGATCAGCTCCTCGAGAACTACTACCTGAAGAACAAGCGCGCGATCGAGATGGGGAAGAACGAAGCGCCGAACGCATGGGTGATTCCCGCGGGCCAGCGCCGGCGCGGCGAAGCGGCGAACTTCGTGAACCTGCTGCGGCTGGAAGGCGTCGAGGTGCATGCCGCCAACACCGCGTTCACGGCCGGCAACGTGCAAGTGGCCCGGGGCGACTACATCGTCCGGATGGACCAGCCCTACAGCCGATGCGCGCTGCAGTTCCTCGACACCCAGTTCTTCTCGCCCGCCAACCCCAGCCCGTATGATGACACCGGCTGGGCGATCCCGCTGGTGCGTAACGTGAAGGTGTCGAAGATCGCCGACAAGGCGGTGCTGGATCAGCCGATGACGCTGCTCACCGCCGACGTGAAGCTCGCCGGCACGATCCTGGGCACCGGCAACGTCGTCATCGTTGACGACAACGGCGACACGAGCATCGCGCCGTTCCGATTCGCGAACGCCGACGTGAAGATGCTGGCGGCCGAGGAGTCGTTCGACGCGGCCGGCCGGAAGTTCAACGCGGGCGCGATCATCATTCCAGCGGCCGACCGCGCGAAACTCGAAGCGTCGATCAAGGACTTCGGGTTGTCGGCCATCGCCGTCGCATCCGTCCCCCCGGTGAAGACACACGAGTTGACGGTGCCGAGAATCGGCTACGTCCACTCCTGGTCGAACACGCAGAACGAGGGCTGGGTGCGGATGGCGTTCGACAAGCTGAAGATTCCGTTTGTGTATTTTGGCGACACGAAGCTGCGCGAGGGCAACCTGCGCCAGAAGTACGACGTGATCATCTTCCCCCACGTCGGCGGCACCGCGGAGTCGCAGGTGAACGGCGTGCAGGGCGCGGAGCCGATTCCCTACAAGAAGACCGACCTGACGCCGAACCTGGGCGTGCAGGATTCGGCCGACGACATCCGCGGCGGCATGGGCTTCGAGGGGTTGATCAACCTGATGAAGTTCGTGCAGGAAGGCGGGCTGCTGATCACAGAAGGATCGACGGCGACGATCTTCCCGGACTATCACCTGATCAGCGGCGTCACCGTCGAGGAGCCGACCGGCCTGTTCGCGCGCGGCGTCGTGCTGAAGGCGAACTTCGTGGACAGGAACAGTCCGATCGCCTACGGGTACGACAGCGACAACCTGGCCGTGTACTTCAGCTCCGGTCCGGTACTCAGCGCCGGTGGCGGAGCCGGCGGGTTCGGCGGTGGTGGCGGCGGACGTGGAGGGCCGCAGATTCCCGGCGTCGGGATGAACCTCACGCCGAACGCCGTTGCGCCGACGCTGACGACGCTGGACGGGCCGCCGCCGGCGCCCGCGGCCCCGGGCGGTCGCGGCGGTCGCGGTGGGGCACCGGGCGCTGACGCGGCGGCAGGTCGCGGCGGCCGTGGCGGCGGGGCGGCAATGGTCGATCCGAACCGGCCGCGTGTCATCCTGCGCTTCCCCATGGATCCGAACGACATGCTGCTCAGCGGCGGCCTCGTCGGCCAGCAGGCGCTGGTCGGCCGCGCGGTCGTGGTCGATTCACCGCTCGGCAAGGGCCACGTCGTGTCGTTCGCCAGCCGGCCGTTCTGGCGCTACCAGACGCACGGCAACTTCAACCTGGCGTTCAACGCGATCCTGAACTGGAATCACCTCGACGCCGGCGCGCCGCAGCCGCCGCGGACGACGACCGACGAACAGTAACGCAGGCGGCAGGCGGTAGGCGGTGGGCGGAATGCGGCGATCCACATCCCCCGCCTTCCGCCTCACGCCTTCCGCCTATCTGCATTCCTCCAACCTCACATCCACGGCTCATCGGCCGTCGGTCCGTAAATCGACGGCACCTTCCCGCCCGCCATGCGCAGGTAGATCGAGAACTGTCCGCGGTGGTGGATTTGATCGTGGAGCAGCATCCAGAGGAACTGCCCTTTCTCGATGTCACCGATCGTCTTGGGCGCGACGAAGAACTTGAGCGTGTCGTGCAACTCCTCGTCGCGCATGTTCCTGACGATCCGGACGACGCGCTGATGCCCGTCCTCGATCGCTGACAGGACTGCGTCAAAGGAGTCCGGGGCCGGAGGACGCGAAGGCGCCTTCGAGAAATCGAGGCCCGTCGTCAGCGTTCTCTCCATCATCGCCGGCTCGGCCGCGAACATCCACGCGAGGGTGCGCGCGTCCTTGCACATCGCGTGCGGTTTCAGATCCAGCCTGTCTGTCGGATAAGCCCGCAGCACGCGCATCGTCGTCGCGTGCTCTTTCTCGAAGACGTCGAGGAACTGCTGCCTCAGGCCGCTTCCTGTCTGTCTGGGCGTCGGAGTCTGGGTAGCCGTCGGAGTTGACATGTGGGAGGCTCCAGGAGCCGTCGGCATAATCCCCGACGGGCCCGCAGTAACCGCGCTTCGCGCGGAATCGTTGAGGTCTTGCTGAACCGGGTTGCGCCTATCCACCTACGTTAGCGCCCGGCGAGCGCGGCGTCGAGAAGGAAGGCCGGAAAGCGCAGCAGAGAACGGACGGTTCAGACGGAGCTTCGCGGCGAGCCGGCGATCGGATTGTGCCAGCGGAGGCGAGTGAATCGCGCGAAATCGCCGTCGGTGGAGCACAGCGTCAGGCCGTGCTCGAGGGCGAGGGCCGCCAGGTGAGCGTCCGGCACGAGGTTGGCCTGGACTCCGGGTGCCAGCAGCAGCTCGCCAAGAACCTCGGCATGCCGCTCGGTGGGCTCGGGCGTCCATACCGTTTCGCAGTTCAACCACTCCAGCACCTGCTGCCATGCGCGCGAAACGGACTCGGGTCTCTCGAAGACGCGGGGATTGGTGACGAGCCGGAGAAAGGCCAACAGGCTGGGCCATGGCAGCCCGACGCGCGCGCTGCCGTTCAGCTGCTCATCGAGCCACGCTCGGGCGCGCTCGTGCTCGGGCGATGCGCTGACGTGCGCGTAGACGAGGAGGTTCGCGTCCACCAGGATCATCGGAAGGGCTCGCCTTCGGCGACCGCGAGCGCTTCGAAGACATTGTCGAGGCTGCCCACGCGGCAGCGCCCGAGATCGACGGTCGCCGTGCGGAACCGCTCGCGCGGCTTCGGCCTGGCAGTCATCTGCTCGAGGCCGCGGCGCAGCGCCTCGTTGACGAGCTCTTTCAGGCTGGCGCGACGCGCCTTGCGCAGGCGCTCCAGCGTCGCGCCCACGTCGTCATCCAACGTCAGGGTCGTCCTCATGCATCAAAGCATAAAGATGTTGATGTCTTGATGTCAAGCCATGGGGAGCCGCGGTGTCGGAAAGAAGGTCCGACCGGTCAGGTGGGGCAGGCAGGGCGGGTAGCGGGCACTCACTACTCGCTACTGACTCGTATCGGTAGTGATCTTCTGCCCCGGCGACGCCTTCAGCATGCGCATCACCTCGTCGATCGCCGCCTGCAGTTCGCGGTCGACGCCCTTCACCTCGTCGGCCGGAGTGTTCTGCACCCACACGTCGGGTGGAACGCCGTAGTTCTCGAGGTTGATCCCGTAGTTGTTCGTCTTCGTCGGGTCGTAGGTGACCGCGAAGGAGCCGGGCGTGCGTACGCTGCCGCCGTTGATCAGCGAGTAGCTGCCGGTCCAGATGACACCGCCCGCCGTGGGCGTTCCGACGATGCGGCCGAGGCCCAGCGTGCGGAACCCCATCGGGGTGGCCTCGCCGTCCGAGAAGGACCGCTGGTTGATCAACATCACCTTCGGCCCGGCGATCGCCTGCCGCGGGCGCCGGCCCCACGTGCGCGCGCCGGTGCGCGGGTTGGTGAACATGTAGGGCCGCCGCTCGATGACGTCGAGCAACTGCTCGTCGATGTTGCCCCCGGTGTTGTAGCGGACGTCGATGATGATCCCCTTCCTGTTCCAGTAGCGGTCGATCTCATTGGTGAAGCGCTCGAGCGACGGCTGGTTCATCGACCTGATGTGCACGTAGGCGATCTGCCCGCCGGTCGCCTTCTCCACGATGTCGCGGTTGTTGGCGACGAACTCCTCGTACCTGATGTCGCCGAGGTTCGTGACGCTTGCGATGCGCACCACCTTCGCGGAGTTGCCGTCCGGCGTCTTCGATACTTTGAGCGGGATGTACTCGTTCGACGTCGTGCTCAGGATCTTCCAGTAGTTGTCGCCGGCCTTGATGTCCACCCCGTCGATGGCGAGCACGTAATCGCCAACCTTCAGGTCGAACCACTCCTTGTCCGCGGGGCCATCGCGGTAGATGTGATTGATGCGGTAGCGGCCGTTCGCCGGCTCGAGCTCGAAGCCCGGGAAGCGCGTCGTGTAGAGCCGGTCCATGGTGCGGGTGGGCGGCCCGCTCATGCCGGTATGCGAGCTGCTCATTTCGCCGATCATCGCGTTGCCCAGGTCGTAGACGTCCTCGTTCGTCCCGACGTAGCGCAAGAGCGGCTCGTACTTCGCCTTGATCGCGGCCCAGTCGTAGCCGTTCAGGTCCGGCCGGTAGTAGCGGTACTTCATCACGCGCCAGGTTTCCTCGAACATCTGCTTCCACTCGGCCTGCCGGTCCACGCGCAGCTGCAACGAGAAGCTGACGCGGTCGGTGCGCTGCGGCGAGGCCAGCACGAGGCGGTGAATCTCCTGCCCCTGCCCGCCGCCTCGACCACGGCCTGACGGGGCCTGGCCGCCGGCCGCGGCCGCGGCGGCGCGGAAGAACACCGCGCGGCGATCCGTCGTCGGTCGCAGACCGGGGAACGAGCCGCTGGCCACCGTGCGCCGATCGCGCCCGTCGATGCCAATCGCGAACAGGCCGCTGGCCTGGTCGCCGGTGGTGCCGGTGGCGGCGCCGCGGCCGCGCGCCGGGGCCGGCGCGGGTGCCGGGGTTGGAGCCGCTCCGCGCCCACCGCCGCCGCCGGCGGCGAAATAGATCGTGCGTCCATCGTTGGAGAGGAAGAACGCGGTTACCGGCGTCGTGCCGCGCGTAATCTGGTTCGCGCGCTTCTCGATGTCGTCGAGATCGATGCGCGTCGGTGCCACACCCGTGGCCGCGCCGGCCGATGCGTCGCCGGCGGCTCCGCCGCCGCCCCCTCGCGAACCCCGGCCGCCCGCCGCGGCAGCCGCGTCCCGAATGCGCTCGCGCACCAGCGGATCGTTCGGATCCTCGGTCAACTTCGCAAGCGACACGACGAACAGCTGATTGAGGGCGCCGTCGCGATCCGACGTGAAGACCACCGTCTTGCCGTCCGGCGTCAGCGCGGCGCCCGTCTCGCCGTTCGGACTGTGCGTGATGTTGTATTCCTTCTTCGCGGCGATGTCGTACAGGTAGATCTCCGAATTCTGGTCTTCATCGCGGCGGCTGTAGAGCAGCCAGGTGCCGTCGCCGGAGTACTGCTGGATGTTGAAGCCGCCAGCCACGTTGGACGCCAGTTCCCTCGGCTGCGGCTGCGCCGCGGACAGGTCCACTTCCCAGATCTTGTTGTCACCCGTGTAGGCGAGCTTCTGCGAGTTGGCGGCCCAGACGATGGTGCCCTTCTCGGACGGCTGGCCGGTGAGGCGGCGGCGATTGCCGGTCGCGAGCTCGAATACCCACACTTCCTGGTCGCCGGACTCATCCGACACGTACGCAATCTTCTTTCCGTCGGGGGAGAACTCCTCGTTGCGCTCGCGCCAGGCCGTCGTCGCGACCGGCGTGCGCTCGCCGATTCCCTGCTCGCTCGGCACGATGGTGATGTCGCCGTGGAAGTCGACGGCGACGTAGTTGCCGGTTGGCGAGGGGCTGAAGCCGTCCGCCACGTTGTCGGTCGTCAGCACCTGCAGATCACTGTCCTTCCGGTCGAACGCCAGCGGGATCGTGATCTTCTTCGGCGTGCCCTTCGGCACGTCGAGCGTCCACAGATCGAAGTCGTTCTGGAAGACGATCTTCCTGCCGTCGGGCGAGATGGAGGGGTAGAACACGCCGCCGGTCTTGAAGTGCGTCACCTGCTGCGGCGCGCCGCCTTTCGCCGCGATTCGCCAGATGTTGTAGGTACCGTCGCGCTCCGACGCGAAATACAGCATGCCGTCGGCGCCCCACATCGGGTAGACGTCGTTCACGTGCTGCTGGTAGTCGCGCATGTTCGCGTTGGTGAGTTCCGTGATGTCGCCGGTCCGCAGGTCCTCGACGATGAGGCCAGGCGCCGAGTTGCCCTTGAACGCCTTGCGCCAGATGGCCGTCGATGGCAGCACCCGGTTGAACGCGATCAGGCTGCCGTCCTGCTTCACCATGCCGAGACGCGCGGGCGGCATCTTCACGGGTTCCTCCGGCGAGCCGTCGAGCGGCAGCCGGCACAGCGGCGATCCGAACGCACCCGGTCCGCGGCTGCTGGAAAGGAGGATCGACTTCCCGTCCGGCATCCAGTAAAGCGCCTGATCGTCGCCCGAGAAGTAGGTGAGCTGCCGCGGTTCGCCGCCCGTGGACGGCATGACGTACACGTCGTTGTTGCCGGCGCGGTTGCTCGTGAACGCGATCCATTTCCCGTCGGGCGAAAATCGCGGAGCGACGTCGTTGCCGACGTTCGCCGTCAGTCGCCGCGCGTTCGATCCGTCGGGGTCGGCCACCCAGATATCCTCGTGATACGAGAACGCGATGCGGCCGTCGTTGGCGATGTGCGGCACGTGAGCGAACTTGATCGGCTCGGCCGCAGGCTGCGCGCGCAGGGCGGGCCGCGCCAGGACGCCGGCGAGGACGGCGAGCATCGCGCACGGCACCGCCGCCCGCCAGACGGAGCGGCGAGCGAGCGACCACGAGCGTGCAGGGGGGTCCGGCGGGGCAAAGCCCCCCGGCGCGGAGCAAGGCTGCGTCATGGAAAACCTCCAGGAGGCGGGAAAGGCAGCGCAGATGGTGTCACGGCCGTTGCGGGTTGGCAAGCAGCGGTAACCTGCGGCCAGCGGATCACGCACGGCGAGCGGGCGCGCCCCCCAGCCGAGCCATGCGGAGCAGCCCGCGGTCGATCCTGGAAACCGACGAGCGTTGCGGAGTGTTCCGCGGCTGCCGACTTGAGGCCGGAGGCGACCCGCCTCCGCTGCGCGCCTGGTGTGCGCAGCTACGGCGAGGCCTCGCCATAGCTCGCGTCGGATCCAGGCGAGCGACGGCGGGAGCGTCGCCGAATTGAGGCTGCCGCACGGTCGATCAGGAAAACGCAGCAACGTCAAGGAGGTTTCCCGGGCTGCGGAGCGGCTCGGCTGGGGGGCGCGCCCGCTCGCCGGGGCGACTCGAATGGCACGCCTGCTTGGCGGGGTGCACGGGACCCCGCCATCCAAACGAAGCCGACCACAGGCCGCGGCCGACCGGACAGGACCTGCAAGTCGATCGCCGATTCCGAATCGCGCACGCAGATCTAGTTGATCCTTCCGCGCGCGGCGACGGCGAGCGTGTCTACCACCTCGCGGTTCTCGACCAGGCGCACGCAGTCCACGAGGTTCGAGACCGGGCAGACATGATTCGGAAGGACACGCACGAGATCGCCGGGTTCGAGCGGCGTCGATCCCGACCTGGCCGTGACGACCGCGTGCTCCTCGGACAGCCGCGCAATCAGCAGGGTCTCGTCGATCGCGTTGGCGTCGAGATCTGAGAGGACTGCGCCGTAGCCGGCCGGCGGCATGGCCGGCAGCTGCGGGAAGCCGCGCGGCGGATCGGTGCTGAGCGTCTTGCTGCCGCAGTCGAGCACAACCCGATCCCGCGCCGGCTTGCTGACGACCATCGCGAGCACCGTCAGCGCGCAGTCCTGCAGCCGCGCCGCCCCGAAGGCGACCTGCGTGCGGTCGAAGTAGGCGTAGGTGCCGGGACGGAGTTCGGTGATGCCCGCTTCGGCAACGCTGAACCGCGCTGTCGGTGTCGCCCCGACGCTGATCTCCTCGACCGAGATGCCGTCGCCGCGCGCCTCTTCGGCGAGCCTGCGCAGCATCTCCGCCTCGTCCCGCGCGATGGATGCGAGCGCCTCGGGCGAATCGGCCCCGTAACTGTGTCCTGCATGGCTCAAGAGGCCCCGCAGGCGCAGGCCGGGCAGCGCCGACACGAGGCGCACGAAGTCGAGCCCGACCGGCGTGGACGGATCGATTCCGCACCGCTGACTGCCGACGTCCACCTTGACGAGCACGTCGAGCGAGCGCCCGGCCGCGCGCATCACCTCCGACCAGCCGCGCGCGACGGCCGGGTGATCGACGATGATCGAGACGCGGCAACGGTCCATGAGGGCGAGCAGCCGGCCGGCGTTGCGCGGATTGACGGGGTAGGGAAGGCGGATGTCCTCGATGTCGGCCCCGGCGAACACCTCCGCTTCGCCGATCTTGGCGCAGCAGATGCCGACGGCGCCGCGGTCCATCTGCCAGCGGGCCACTGCGGGAATCTTGTGGGTCTTGGTGTGGGGTCTCAGGCGGACGCGATGAGCGTCGGCGTCCGCCTGCATGCGGTCGATGTTGGCAACGAGGCGCGCGCGATCGACCAGGACCTGCGGCGTCGGCAGATCGGTGAACAGCATGAGGCGATTCTACTAAATCGCAGCGCGTCGGGATCGGGGGTCGGGGTCATGCGCCCCGTATTTCCCCGATCCCGTCCTTGTTCGTTCGCCTCATTTCGGCCCGATCTTCGCGACTTGCGCGTCGATCGAGCCGTCGGACGCCTTCGGTCCCATTACGCCGACCCGCACACCAGCCTTGATGTCGGCGCAAGAGCCGCCTTCGAACCGCGTCTTGTCGCTGGTGCGCACCGTCGTGGTGTTTGCCGCGGCGCCCGTCGTGACTCGAGCGGTCACCACGAACGTGACGGCCGGACAGGTGCCGCTGACCGATGTGACCGTGCCGGCGACGCCAGGCATCGGCGGAGGTCCGATCTTCACGCGAACGGCGTTGATGACGCCGCTGGCGTCCTTCGGTCCCATCGCCGCGGCGCGCGCGCCTTCTTTCACATCCGTGCAGGCTCCGCCTTCGAACACGGTCGTGCTGCTGGCGCGTACCGTCGTGCCCGAGAGCGTGAAAGTGAGCGTCGGACACGAGCCGCTCAGACCGATCACCGGGCCCGAGGCATGCGGTGGCGGTGTCGGCGGCGGCGGAATGATCTTCACGTGTTCCGCAGTGATGGCACCGTTCGCGTCCTTCGGTCCGCTCGCTCCTGCGCGCACGCCCTCCTTCACGTCGGTGCAACCACCGCCTTGGAAGCGCGTCGAAGCGTTGGTGATTACTGTGGTGCCTGATAGCGTGAACCTCAGCGTCGGGCACGGTCCGCTCAGACCCGTTACCACACCTTCGGCATGGGGCGGCGGCGACGGTGGCGTTGGTGGCTTGGGTGGCGTCGGCGTCGGCGACGAGACTCCCACCTTCACCCGGACGGCCTCGATGACCCCATTGGCGTTTTTCGTGCCGATCGCGCCCGCGCGAACCCCGTTCTGAACGTCTGCGCACGTTCCGCTCTCGAACTTCGTCGCGCCGGTGACGTGAATCGTGACGCCGGACAGCACGAAGGTCACCTCCGGACAGGTCCCGGTGAGGCCGCTGACGATGCCGACCACCGGTGCCGTGAATCCGGCGCCCGGCGTGCCCGTTGCCGTGGTGACAGTTAGATCGATGGTGGCGGTTGAAGAGGAGGCCACGGCTGTCGGCGCGGTCGGTGCGGGCGATTTGGAGCCGCTGCTGCAGGCGAGAACGAAGGCTGCGATGATGGCCAGGAAACAGAGGGCGTAGCGTCGGGAAAGCATGGACGTCCTCCGGGTTCTGAGCGGCGTCTGCCGCGTCTGGAGAAGGCACTGACTAATCTATCTTAGACCGGTTGTACCCCCCAAACGCTTAATGGGAGCGATAGGCAACGGGACACACCTACCCCAGAAACCCGCGGAAACTGGACGGCTTGATGGCGAAGCCCGGGAAAACCGGCGACGGATCGATGACGCCCAGGTGCCGGACGACGATCTCGGCAAACACGTCGCGGAAATCGGTGGTGACCGCCAAGTCGCGCTCTTCGTAGCGTTGGTCCGCCGCCAGGCCGGGCCACTGGCCGTACACGTTCCCGCCGCGTACCGCTCCGCCCATCACGATCATCGCGTTTCCGTGGCCGTGGTCGGTGCCGCGATTGCCGTTCTCCGCGATCGTCTTTCCGAACTCCGACATCGTCAGCACCACGACGTCGTCCATGCGGTCGCCGAGATCCGTGAACAGCACGGCGAGGCCGCGGCCCAGGTCGTCGAGCCGGGCTGCGAGCTGGCCGGTGCCCGCGCCCTGGTTCACATGCGTGTCCCATCCGCCGAGATCCGCGAATGCGATCTCGAGGCCGACGTCGGCCCTGACGAGCTGCGCGATCTGCCGGAGCGCATCGCCGAACGGCGAGCGCGGGTAGTCGGCGCCGTGCTCCGGCTGGTACTTCTGCGGGTCGGCCGCACGCAACATCTTCACGGCGTCGAATGCCTCGCGCCCGGTCGAATTGAGCACCGTGTCGGCCGCCGCGGCGTACTCGGCTTCGAACGCCTGCTCCACGCCGGCGCCGGTGCGCCCGGCGCGCACGCCGAACCGGCCGATCTGGCTGAGCGCGAGGGCTGGCGCCTTGCCATCGAGCGCGCGCGGCAGCTGCAGCGACACGGCGACACCACGAAACGGTGCCGCGTCCTGCGGCTTCTGCGCCTGCAGATAGCGATTCAGCCACCCGTCGGTCGTGCTCTTGACGCCCGGTGTCGCGGTCTCCATGTAATCCTGCGCGTCGAAGTGCGAGCGCGTGTTGTCGGGCGATCCGACGGCGTGCACGAGCGCCAGGTGCCGCGCGTCGTAGATCGGCTGAAGCGGCGCGAGGCGTGGATGGAGCGCGAAGAAGCCGTCGAGGTCCAGCGCCGCCTCGTCTGCCGACTTCGGTCGCGCGATGGCGATCGTCGGGCGGGCGTCGTAGTACGCCTGCTCGCCGAACGGCACGACGAGGTTGAGGCCATCAACCGCGCCCCGCTGGAAGATCGCGACGAGGATCTTCCGGCGCGACCCGGCGGCCCTGACGGTGCGGGCGAGAAACGACGGCGCGAAGCCGAGGCTGAGGAGGGCGATTGCACCGTTTCTCAGGAAGACGCGACGAGTCATAGGGAGCCTCTGTCCAGGAATCAGGAGCCAGGAGTCAGGAATCAGGAGCGGCTCCAGCGCCGTGGGTCCTGAATCCTGATTCCTGAATCCTGGTTCCTGCGTTACCGTTTCTGGAACTCCGGCGAACCCAGCGCGAGCGCCACGAGTTGAGGCACCGTGGCTGCCCTGTCCAACACCGCACGCGTCGACGCCGAAGCGTTGTTGTCGAGCAGCGCGCGAAGAAGCTGCGAGCGTGCGGCCGCGAGATCCGCCGTGCTGGCGAGCGCCGACAGGTCCACGTGCACTCCCGGCAGCCGGTTGTCCACGAGTGCCAGCGCGAAGTTCATGCGGTTGAGTAGCGCGCCCGTGTTGACCCACGCGTCCGCGCGACCGGCGTACCCGGTCGGCGGCTGGCAGTAATAGAGCGGCATACCGAGCGCGCGAAGCGCCCGCACCGTTGACGCGGCGTCCTCGACCTGCGCACGGCTGGCGCGCAGGGCGCTCGCGACGGATTCGAAGGGCGTTTTAGTCTTCGCCACCTGCGCCTGCTCCGACCAGAACTCCGGCGAAAGGAAGATCGCGCGGTACACTTCGCGCAGGTCGCCGTCGGTTTCGCGGAACCGCTTTGCCACTCGATCGACAAGCGCGGGCGGCGGATCGTCGGCCACGAACCGGCGGACGAGCTTGGTCGCGATGAAGCGTGCCGTGTGCGGGTCGCGGGCGAGGATGTCGAGCACCTGGTCGCCGTCGCTCTTGCCGCCACCCGGCTTGATGACGTGCCCGAGTACGACCTTCTGCCCCGGATCGTGCTGCCGCGCGTCGAACCTGAAGTCGCCGCCGTCACGCGGTTGCGCGATTGTCCAACCGGTGAAACAGCGCGCGACTTCGACGACGTCCCTCTGCGTGTAGCCGCCGTCCACGCCCAGCGTGTGCAGTTCCATCAGCTCGCGCGCGTAGTTCTCGTTGAATCCACGCGCCGGCTTTCTCGGTGCTGCCGGCGCGCGCATTAGCGGCGGCCGGCCGGCGGGCCGCGTTGCGGTCACCGCGGCCCGCCTGGGCCGTAGCCGGGACATGTCGGTGCCGGCTACGGCCAGATGCGGCCCGCTCGGATCCACGCTCATCCAGTTGTCGAGGAAGAAGAGCATCGCCGGGCTCTCGGCGGTGGCACCGAGCAAATCGCGGAACCGGCCGAATATGCGGGGACGAATGAGGTCGCGCTCGTAGGCGGTCAGCAGGCCGCGGTCCGCGCCCTTTCCCGCGAAGACGTTGAAGTGGTTGAACCAGAAATCGACGAGCACTTCCTGCATCTGCGGCTGCGGACTAGGCCGAGGCCCATTGGCCGCCTGCAGTACTTGACGGCGCCGCCGGGCCTCGGCCGCGGGCAGGTAGTACTGCTCGGCGATCTCCTTCGACGTCAGGTTCAGCGTCTCGAACGCCGCAAGCCGGGCCTGCAGCGCGGCGTCGTCGATCTGTTCGGGGTGGAGCTGCCGATCGAGAAAGGCGGCGATGCCGATGCGCCGCACTTCGTCGATATCGCCCGCGCGGACGCCGAACGTCGCGCGATTGAGGAAGTGCACCACGGCCGCGTCGTTCTGCGCGGAATGAGAAGCGAAGGCGCGATCGAGGGAAGCGCCTTCGTCCCGCCTCCCGAGGCGCACGCGGCAAGGACGAGGGCGACGCCGAAAGGCAGGAGCGACACGAGCGCCCTGCGGGCCGGGAATGGGGGCATACCAGGCTCCAGAGAAAAGGAGCCGAGGCGATCATCCGCTCGGCTCCTTTTCTAGATTAGACCCGGTCGCGGTTGGCAAGTTGAAATCTGAGATGTGGACGAGCTAGTAACTGTTTCGCGACGCGGAACCGACCGCGAAACAGTTACTAGCGACGCTGAACCGCCGGCGAAACAAGAAAAAGCCCGGGGGCTGGCGCCCCCGGGCTCGCGACCGTCGCGGGCCTGAAGGCCCGCGCCACGGCGGGGCTGAAGCCCCGCCCTGCGTGTCTAGAACGACCAGCGGAACCCGAACGTCACCTGGCGGCTGGGGGATACCGTCAGCGGCTTGCCGAACGGCACCTTCACGTCCGTCAGGGCGGCCGGGTCTGCATCCGCCGGATTGTGGTAGCTGAGCGTCCGATCCGGATACCGGGTCTGCGCGCTCAGAACCGTCAACTGGTTGAACACGTTCTGCACGTCGGCGTAGATGCCGAACCGGTTGACGCCGACGTTGACCACCTTCTCGAAACGCAGATCGAGGTTCTTCTGGTTCGGCAGCCTGAACTTGCCTGGCTCCGTCAGGTTCACGTAGATGGAGCTCGGCCAGTCGAACTTGCTCCCGCTGATGCGCTCCTGCGGAGTGTACGGCTGACCGGTCAGGTAGCTCCAGTAACCGTTGACCGCGACTTCGATCACCGGGATCTGGTACCCGGCAAACAGCTTCAGCTCGTGCCGCCGGTCATAACCGGTCACCCCATCGGTGTTGATCATCGTGTTCGGCGTCTCGAACTGGCTGCTCGCGATGCCGGCGTACGTGCTGTTGTTGATCGTGCCCGTCGTCTTCGACAAGACGTACGAGACCCGGGCCTGCCACCGGTTCTTGTACGCCCGCTCGAAGATCAGCATCAGGCCGCGATACTTGCGGTACCCCTCGACGCTGTACTTCCCGCCGTCCGTGAGGGTGTAGTCAACGGCCTCCGTGTTTCCGATGGTGAAGGCGGGCACGCTCGTGGAGTTCGCCCACCGGTAAAGCGTCACCGGTTGGCCGGAGATCGGAGACGGCCCCGAGTGCGTCCACGCCTTTGGTGTGTAGCTGAACGGAGTCCATTGACCGCCGTTCAGGACCGAGTTGAGGAAGTTCTTCCAGTCGCGGAAGATCGCCGTGGCCGTGAACTTGTAGGTCCTCGCAAACTCCCGCTCGAAGCCGAAGTTGAATTCGTCCACGCGCGGGTGTTTCAGGTCGTTGCCGGTCGTGTACGTTCGAGCGACCGTGTCGTAGATGCTCCCCAGCGTCCAGTCCTTGATCGTCGACGGTGCCCCGTCGGCGTCGCCAACCCAGTAGTAATCGGTTGGCGTGAGCCCGGTCGCGGCGCGGCTCCAGGAGCTGAACATCGCGCTCTCGTACAGCTGCCCGTAGTATCCGCGCACCACCGACGTGCCGCTACCGGTCAGAGCGTAGGCGAGTCCCAGCCGCGGCCCGACCGAGAAGGTCGAGTAGAGCTTGTTCCCGGTGACCTTGTCGATTCCCCGGATGCTGTCCGCGCGCAGGCCGAGGTTCAGCGTGAAGCGGCCCATCTTCCACTGGTCCTGCGCGTAGTAGGACTCGCGATTGTTCTTGCCCTGCAGATCGTACGAGTAGCCGTACGCGTAGTACGGATAGCCGCCATAGTCGTAGAACGCCACGTTGTTCGTATACGCGAAGCGGTCGCGAATCGTGCTGCGCTCGATCTCGACGCCGAACTTGAAGTTGTGGGAGCCTGCCTTCTGCGCGTACTTCGACACCGCGACGTTCACCTGGTTGCGCGTGCGGTCGGCCAGGTAGTCGTAGCCCGCGCCGCCGGAGTACTGGTTCAAGTCGCCATCGTAGTGCGCCGACTGGTTCGCGGCGGCAGGGCTGAACTGCGTCGACTGGTGGATGCGGGGATTCAGGTAGTAGTAGCCCCACCAGCCCATGTACTTCGCCTCGAGGAACGTCGAGGAGTTGAAGATCTTCCGGTACTGGGCGTTGTAGATGTACTCAGGGGAGTCCTGGTTCACCGTCTGGTCGTCGTTCACCACCGCGTAGCCGGGGATCCATGCAGTCCGGCCCTTCTGGTTGTACTGGTCGTACTGCAGCGAACCGACGATGCTGTCGCTCGGCGTCGGCTGGAAGGTGAACTTGAGGTTGAACCGCGGGCTCACCTCGGTGCGCAGCGGCCGGCTGATGTGCTGCTCGATGTTGTAGCGCTGCACGCTGGCGAAGAAGAACGCCTTGTCCTTCACCAGCGGCCCGCCCAGCTGCACCGTGTAGTCCTTGTACTTCATCACCTGCGTCGGGAAGATCGTCGGGTTGTCAGTGAGCACCGTCGACCCGGTCAGATTGTCGCCGCCCAGGCCGTCCGACGAGTACCGGTACTCGGACAGGAACGAGAAGCGGTTGCCGCCCGACTTGGTGACCGTGTTGATGATCGCGCCGGTGAACCCGCCGTACTCGGCCGGCTGGCCGAGGCTGCCGACCTGGACCTCGTCGATGATGTTGAAGTTGTAGAAGGTCCACGCCGTGCCGCCTTCAGGGTCGCGCGTGTCCACCCCGTCCAGCATCAGTGAGTTCGCGCCGTCGGACGCGCCGCCGAACGCGGAGCCGTTGTTCACGCCCGGCGAGTACTGCAGGATGCTCACCGCCGGGTTGTTGTGCGACAGCGGCATGCTGAACAGCAGTTCCTGCGACATGTTCGTGTCGGTCTTGGTCGTCGTGGTGTCGACGTTGATCGAACTGGCGACGACCTCCACGGTCTCGGTCAACCCGCCGACCGCCAGCGCCAGCGGCACGTCGAGCGTCTTGCCGATCGTGATGTCGAGATTCTGCTGTTCCTTCGGCCGGAACCCGGAGAGTTCCGCCTTCACGCTGTAGTTGCCCGGTGGCAGCCCGATGAAGCGATAGACGCCCTGCCCGTCCGTCACCTGGGTCTGCGACCCGGTCCTGCCTGTCAGCGTCACCGTGACGCCCGGCAGCACGCCTCCCTGTTCGTCGGTGACCTTGCCGGTGATGGTGCCGGTCAGCGTCTGCGCGCCCACCACTCCGGCCAGGCCGACGAACGTGACAAGGAGGCCAAGCACCAGAAGTCGTCTCATAGTCGTTGCCTCCTTGCCTACTTCAAACCTGCGGGAATCGTGCTATGGATGCGATCGTGGCTGGCCGAGTAGAACGCGTAGGCGGTTCCACCGGCGAGGATCGCAATCACCGCGATCCCGGCGCCACTCCTGAAGAACGACGAGGAGCCGAGTTTCGTCTCGGTGCCCGCCTGAGTCTGCGCCTGCGCCTTGACCGCCGGCGCCGGCTTGGCCGCCACCCAGGCACGTACAGCCGGCTGAATGGAAGCCTTCAGCCCTGGCTTCTGGGCTGGCTGACTGGCCTGTCCCGCCGCGCACGGGAGAGGCACCGCGGCCACGATCAGCGCGAGCACGAGCAGGCGCAGAACGAGCCGCCATCTGCGAACCTTGAAGTTCACGATGCGGTTCCTCCATCTGGGGGCGGATTCAGGGTACGAAGGGGGCCGCGCGACCGACGCGCCGCGGGAAGCGACGGCGAGACAAAGAGTATAGTTCAAACGTCCTGCCAACGGCGGGAACGCCCTCCCGCCGCTCCTGCCTCGCGTAAGTTGTTGACCAAGCTGGGGGTCGTCTTCACGCGCGGCCTCGCGCGCAGCGCCCGGATCCAAATTAGTGGACGGGACATCCAAACATCCGCACCACAGCTGAAGTTGACGCGAACACCGTCATCAAGCGAGCATGGTCCGACCTTCGAACTCTCGGACTCTCGGACTCTCGGGCCGTCAAAGGTTAGGGATGGCTTCGCGCAAGAATCGGACACGCCTGTCGTCTGCTCGCCCGGCGGCGCCGCCTTCTGCGTCTGCGTCCCCCCGCGTGCGCGGTAGCGCAGCGGCGCAACCGCCTCCCGGTTCGAGCACGCGGCGGCCGTCGATGCGGGTCATCGCGATCGGGCTCCTGGCATCAGTCGTTTTGACGGGAGCGGCGTGGTGGTGGTTTGCCGGGCGTCCGGCGCACAGCGCAAGCGGAGTGGACCTCGGGCGCGCGGCCGCCGGGAGCACCAGGCTCAACCTGCTCGTCATCACGCTCGACACGACGCGCGCCGACCGCATCGGCGCCTACGGCTACCAGAACATCGAAACGCCGGCGATCGACCGGCTCGCCCGCGAGGGGGTGCTGTTCGAGCAGACAATGGCGACGGCGCCGCTCACGCTGCCTGCGCACTGCAGCATTTTCACCGGCCGCTTTCCTCCCGAACACGGCGTGCGCGACAACGGCGGCTTCTTCCTGTCGCCGCAGCAACTGACGCTTGCGACCTACCTCAAGGGGAAGGGCTTTCGTACCGGGGCCGTCGTCGCCGCCTACGTGCTGGATGGCAAGTGGGGGCTGAACCAGGGGTTCGAGACCTACGTAGACGATTTCGACGTCTCGAGAGGCACCGGCGGCTTCGGCATCGGCGACATCCAGCGCCCGGGCAACGAGGTCGTGGACCGCGCGCTGCCGTGGCTCGAGAAGGTGAAGAACCAGCGGTTCTTCGCCTGGCTGCACTTCTACGATCCGCATCAGCCCTACGACGCGCCCGAGCCGTTCAAGTCGCGCTACGCGAATCATCCCTACAACGCGGAAATCGCGTTCATGGACTCGCAGATCGCGCGCGTCATCGACTTTTTCGAGCGTAACGGATTGCTGGAGCGAACGGTCATCGCCGTGATCGGCGACCACGGCGAGTCGCTCAATCAGCACGGCGAGGGCAGCCACGGGTTCTTCATCTACGAGGCCACCACGCGGGTACCGTTCATCATCCGGGCGCCGTTCGGCCGGATGCGCGGGCGGCGGGTGGCCGACCCGGTGCGGTCGGTCGATCTCGAGCCGACGGTGCTGGACCTATTGGGGCTGCCATCGCCGAAGGCGATCGCCGGCGTCAGCCTGGTGCCGCTGATGACGGGCGATCGCAGGACGCTCGATCTGGAGGGGTATGCCGAGGCGCTCTACCCGTTGCACCACTTCGGATGGAGCGATCTGCGCGCATGGCGGGCTGGGCGCTACAAGGTGATCGACGCGCCACGGCCGGAGCTCTACGACCTGGAGCGCGATCCGCAGGAGGACCACAACATCTACTCGGAGCGCCGCGCGCTGGCCGACGGCATGATCACGCGGTTGCGGCAGCACGAGACGGATACGCCGGGCAACGTGGGGGCTTCGAAGCCGACGCTCGACGTGGATCCCGAAGCGCGCGCCCGGCTCGCGGCGCTCGGCTACGTCGGGTCCTTCGTCGCGACGGTGTCCGGCCCGCGGACCGAGCGCGCGGATCCGAAGGACAAGATCGGGCTGTTCAACCTGATGACGGATGCGCGCGAGATCGCCAGAGAGGGCAAGTCGGAGGGAACGACCGACGAAACGACCCGGCGCGTCATCGCGATGTACAAGAAGGTCGTCGCCGAGGATCCGGACGTCATCGACGCCTGGTTCAGCCTGGGCAACGCCTGCCAGCGGGCGCGCCGGTATGAAGAGGCGATCGGGTACTTCAAGAAGGCGCTCGAACTCAAGCCCGATTACGACCTGCCCGTCATCAACATGGCGAACGCCTACCTTGCGCTCGGCCAAGACGAAGCGGCGCTCGCGGGGTACGAGCACTACCTGACGATCGACCCGAAGAACGCGCACGTGCGCTACGAGATCGGCCAGATCTACCTGGACAAGGGCGACCTGGCGCGGGCGGATGAGAACTTCAGGAAGGCGCTCGAGATCGATCCGAAGGTGGCAGCCGCCCGGAATGCGATCGGCGTGCTGGCCTTCAAACGCGGCGATCTGGCCACCGCCGAGCGCGACGTGCGCGCGGCACTCGAGATCAAGAGCGACGTGCGGCTGGCCCACTACAATCTGGCGCTCATCGCCGAGGAGCGCAACGACCTGCAGACGGCCGAAGCCGAGTACCGCCGCGAGATCGAGATCCACCCGGACGCCTACAAGGCCGCGTTCAACCTCGGTCGCCTGTACGAGCGGTTGGGCAACCGCAACGCGCAGATCGCGTCGCTGAAGGCGGCGGTCGACATGAACCCGGAGGGCCCCGAGGCGAACGTGTTCCTGGCGAAGGCGTACCTCGATGCGGGCGTCAACTTCGATGCGGCCGTGGCGTGCGCGCGCAAGGCCCTGGAGGTCGCTCCCCGCTCACAGCTCGCGCCGCTGGCGCACTACGTGCTCGCCGACCTCTACAACCGCCTGGGCCGTGGGCAGGACGCCTCCCGCGAGGTAGCCGCCGGCCGCGCGCTCGAGGCCGGACGCGGGCGATGACGCCTGCTCGCTACTCCCTCGCTACTCCCTCGCCACTGGCCAGCGTCGTGAATGGATCAGCCGTAGGGCAAGGCTTCAGCCTTGCCGTGATATCGTGGGAGCAGGAGCCCGCAATGCTGTCGAGCCGCGTTCATCTTCTCCTGCACACGCTCACCGACGTCGTCTGGCAGCAGCGCGCCTGCGATGAGGAGGCAACTCGCGCCGGTGTCAGCGTCGTACCCGACTGCGGCATGGGGCCCGGTCTCAACGTATCGCTTGCGACCTACGTGATGTCGCGCGTCGAGAGGCCGCGCGACGTGCTCATCTGGGACGGAGGCCTGCCCCAGGATCCCGAGCCGCCGTGGAACTACGTCTCGACGTTCGCGATCGCGGGCCTGACCAACGAGTACGGCGGCCATGCGACGTTCCTGCGCGACGGCCGCATCACGCCCGTGCCATGTTTCGCCGATCTCGAGCACCTCGATTTTCCCCGGCCGGTCGGCCGTCTCGAAGCCTTCGTGACGTCCGGCGGCCTGTCCACCGCGCCGTGGACGCTGCAAGGCAGGCTGCAGCGGCTGGAGAACAAGACGCTGCGCTACCCCGGGCACTGCGCGCAGTTCAAGGCGTTCTCGGACGTCGGCCTGATGGGACTGGAGCCGATCGAGGTGAACACGGGACCGACTCCGTCGCGTGGGGATCAGGGATCAGGGATCAGGGGAAGCGCGCCCCGAACAACGAGCGCGGAGCAAACAACCAGGAACCAGGGACCGGGGACCAAGCACCAGGGACCATCACTGTCGCGCCCCGCGACGTCTTTCACGCGCTGCTGGCGCCCAGGATCACGCGCGACGAGGTTCGCGACGTCTGCGTGATGCGTGTGACGTGCATCGGCGAGAGCAAGGGCCGGCCTGCCTCGGCGACCGCCGACCTGATCGATCGCTACGACGAGGCGACCGGATTCACCGCGATGCAGCGCCTCACCGGCTGGCACGCGTCGATCATGACGATCGCGGCAGTGCGCGGCGAGATCGCGCGCGGCGTCGTGCCGGTCGAGCTGGCGCTGTCGGGGCGGCGCGTCGTCGAGGAGTGCCGGCGCCGCGGACTCGCGATCACGGAGCGGATCCAGGCGGAAGACGCGGTCTTCAGTAGCCGGCAGACTGCAGCCAGTAGCCAGTAGAAACACCGGCCGGCGATACTCGACCGGCCTCAACCCCACTGGCTACTGACACTTCCTCGTCGACGAGGGTGAGCGCAGGACGCGGCGATCGACCCGCCATTGGGCGCGGATGACGTGATGTCTTGGCTTGGCGACGTCGTCCAGTCCAACGCCGACGTCGTCTAGAAAAAGGGGCCAGGCGAGTTACCCCGTCTGGCCCCACTCTGGAATTCGGCCGGCGTAGCCGGCCCTACTAGCAGCGCGTTCCCTCTCCGATATGCGCTGCTAGAACGTGAACCGGAACCCGATCTGACCGACGCGCTGCTCGGGCTGTCCGCTGTCGCCCGCGTAGCTGTTCGGCTTCATGAACACCGGGTTCGCCTTGTAGTTCGTCGCCGTGCCCGTGTACACCGAACCTGCCGACGGCGCGGCGCCGACCGAGAATGCCGGGTTGATCGCGTTCAGCAGGTTGAACACCTCCGCGATCGCTTCGACATGCGCGCGGCTTCCAAGCTTGAATACCTTGCTGACCCGCATGTTGAACTGCGACATCGGCGCGCCGCGGCCGCAGCTGATCGTCAGGCACTGGCCGATGATGTGGTACGTGGGGTTGTTGTTCGCGTCGAGGCCGTCGAAGGCGAACGCGGTCGTCGCGATGTCGTTGTTCTGCCCGTCCGCGTTGACGTCGTACCCCTGCGTGATCGGCAGTGCCAGCGCCGAGCGGAAGCGGAAGATCGGCGACACGGTTATCCCGCCAGGCGCCTCAATGATGGCGCTGAGAGTGATCTTGTGCCGGGCATCCGCTCTTTGCGACGGTCCCCACTGCACGGCGTCGAACGGCCTGGTCGCATCCTGCACCATGTAATAGGTCAGTTCGTCGAGCGCCTGTCCGCCCAGGCCGTCCGCCCGCGATAGTGTGTACCACGCGCTCAGCTGAATGTGTTTGTCCATTCGCCGCCGGATGCCGAAGTTGATGCCGTCGAACCGACTCGCGCCGACGCTGAGGTCGAACGTCGGGTTCGCAGGCGCGAGATTGAGATCCGCGAAGCGCCGCGCGCCGGTGCTGGTCTTCGTGTTCAGCGCCCAGCGCACGCCCAGATCGTGGCCGCGCGTGCCAACGTAGTCGATGTCAATGACCGTGGTTCTGCTGAGTTCGTGCGACCAGCCGAACGACCACTGGTTGGTGTACGGCTGGCGGATGCGCGGCGAGGCGACGTGGCTGTTGAAGTACGGCGGCGGACTTGCCTCGTTCGGCGGAGCGATGTTCTGGATCGGATCGCCCACCTTGAAGTAGCTGCCGTCCTTGTTCTTGATTCCCGACGTGAACCCGCTCCATGAGTACACGCTGCCCTGGCCGCCGACGGTATTCAGGCCGGCGAACAGGATGTTCGCGTTCGTGTAGCCGAAGTCGTAGTAGACACCCAGGCCGGCCCGGATGAGATCCCTGCCATTGCCACGCACGTCCCACGCGAGGCCGACGCGCGGCTGCACGTTGTTGTAGTCCTCGCGCGGGGTCAGACCCCAGTCCTCGAACGCCGGCACGCCGGCGAACCGTCCCGCCTGCCCGGCCTTCTGCAGGAGGTTGAAGTTGGTCACCATCGTCTGGTCGATGGCGAACCCGGTGACGAGGTCGTACCGGAACCCGAGGTTCAACGTCAGGTTCTGCGACACCCGCCAGTCATCCTGGAAGTACATCCCGTACTGTTTCATCGGCAGGTTCACGCCGGCCCCCGACGAGCCCAGGCTGACCGCGCTGATCGGCCCGTTGATGTCGTCGGTGAGGTGCGTGTACGCGTACGCCGCGCTGCCCGAGTTGAACGTGATGTACAGCTTCGGCTCGTAGATGAAATTGAACCCCGTCTTGAAGTCGTGGCCCAGGCCGCCGCCGCCCGATACGTGCCACGAGAAGTCGTCGCGGAACTGGAACTTGTGCTGGATCGTCGTCTGCGGCGTGTTGCTATTGTAGCCGATGACCACGCCGTTGGGGAACGACTGCTGCGGGTCGCTCGATCGCGACGTGATGTGGTTCGCGAAGTCCGCGTACTGGAAGATAAATTCGTTCAGCCTCGTTCCGCCGAGAACCCAGTTGTGATTCAGGTTGATCGAGTTGAACGTGTTCGTGCTGTCGCCCCAGTTTTCCGGCGTATTGCGCGTGCCGACGCCGTACACTTGCGCGTTGGTGTTGCGTCCGTACCGGACCGAGAGGAACTGGTCGCGCGGCAGCGTCGCGGACATCTTCGCCGTGACGAGGTTCTCGGTCATCGGCGTGTCGAACACGCCGTCCATGCTCGGGAACAGCCCCAGGGTGTTGACCGATTGCCGCGTCGTCTGCGACGTGCGCTCGGCCGCCACGAAGAAGTGCGCCTTGTTTTGCACGACCGGGCCGCCGAACGACCCGCCGAACTGGTAGCGCCGATAGTACTGCTTGTCGCGGTTGTTCAGTTTCTCGGTCTCCGTCTGCGCGTTCATCGACTTGTCGCGCCCCAGCGTGAACCAGGAACCCTGCAGCTGGTTCGTCCCGCTCTTCGTGACGATGCTCATGACGCCGCCGTTGCTGCGACCGTACTCCGCCTTGTAGCGCGAGGTGACCATGTTGAATTCCTGGATCGCCTCCAGCGGGAACAGCTGCAGCAGCCCGCCGACCGTGTCGTCGTTGTTGTCGCCGCCGTCGATCTGGTAGTTGACGTTGCGGCCGTTGCCGCCCGCGATCTGCGGCGAGTACTGCGAGCTCTTGGTCGGGTCGGAATGGTAGCCCATGCCGACGCCGGGGATCGTCATCGCCAGGTTGGCGAACTGACGTCCGTTCAGGGGCAGAGCCTCGATCTTCGTGACGTCCACGACGCCGCCCACCGATGACGACGTGGTTTCGACCAGCGGCGTTTCACCGGTCACCGTCACGGTCTCCGCCACCCTGGCCACCTTCAGCTCGAAGTCGAGCGTGAAGGTCTGGCCGACGGTGATCTGCAGGCCCTTCCTATCGATGGTGGCAAAGCCCTGGAGCTCCAGGAGCATATCGTAGGAGCCCACCTGCAGGGCCGTGAACCGGTAGACGCCTTCGGCATCCGACACCGCTGTCCGTTTGAAGCCTGTCGCGGGGTTCGTGATGGTGACCGTCACACCAGGAACTGCCGCCTTCTGCTCGTCGATGACCCGCCCGACAATGTTCCCCGTCGTCTGCTGCGCGTAGGCTGGCGCGATGGCCACCAGCGCCAGGACGACAAGGATGGACCCGAGGACGTGGCTCCTTTTCATGCCATCCCTCCTGTGTGGGTAGCGATTGATTTCAGACGCCAAATGGGGGCAGCGCGAAGGGATCCCGGTCGGTGACGACTATTTCAATGGGGGCACTGCACCGACCGTCGGGGACGGAAGCGCCAAGGGAGGATAGCCGGACCGCTATCGCAGATAATAATAAACAGCGCACCCGACGGGGTGATGAGGGTTGAGCAATCCGCGCGCCAATTCATTCGCTCGGATTTCGGCCGTTTTCGCGCGCCGCGACGTGGCGCTACGCCTTTTCTCCGAAATTCTGGTTTCGGGATCCAGATGACTGAATCACCGCCGGAGCGCGGCCAGCAGGCGCTCGACCTCAGGGCGTTGAGAGGCGTTGGCAGGCAGCCGCGCCAGCAGTTCGCGCGCTTCGCGCTCGGCATCCTGGTAACGGCCGGCATCGGCATAGGCGATCGCAAGATTGAAGCGCGCCTCGTGAAGGTCAGGGTCCGTTTCGAGCGCCCCTGACAATGACCGGATCGCGTCATCCAGGCGCCCACTTTTGAGCTGGATGATCCCGATGTTCGCCGCCACGACCGGGTTGCCCGGCTCGCGCTCGAGCGCCCTCTGCAGTGTCCGTTCTGCCGCCCCGGCATCTTGCATGGCCGCCTGACACGTGGCGAGTCCCAGGTGGGCATCGACTGACGGGAGGTCGGCCGCGATTGCCGCCGCAAAGTGCCGGGACGCTTCGGCGAACGCACCGTCCGCGACGAGGGCATCACCGAGGCGCAGATGCGCCTGCGGATTGCGGGGATCATCAGCGAGGATCGACTGGAGGGTGGACTTCAGCTCGGCACCGCGCAACTCGCCGGATACCACGCGACCCATGCGAGCCGCGAGATCCCGACGATCCTTGGGGTCCGCGCGCATCCCGTGACCCCTGATCCCTGATCCCTGATCCCTGATCCCCGGGCGCGTCGATCCCCCTCCCTGCAGGTATCCCAGAGCGCGCAACCGCGCGGCAGTGTCCGGATCCGCGGCAGCCAGCGCTGCGGCCTGACTGCCGATCTCGACGGGTGAGTACCTGTCCGCGTCTTCGACGAGCGCGCGGCGTATGTCTTCCTGCTGCCCCCCGACATCGTGCTCCTCGCCCGGATCGTGTGCGACGTCGTACAGCTCGGGCCGGGGCGCGGCAATCGCTTTCCATTGCCCTCGCCGGACGCTGCGCAGCGGGCTCCAGCCAAAGTCGAACAGCGGCGAGAATGACTCCGCGTAGAGTTCGCGCGCAGGCAGTTGACGGCCGGCCAGCAGCGGCCGCAGGTCGACGCCGTCAGCGTCCAACTTCCCCTTGCCCAGGAGCGCCAACGCGGTCGGCGCGACATCGATCAGGCAGACAGGATCGGTAATGCCGGTCCCCGTTGATGCAACGCCCGGCCCCGCCATCAGCCATGGGACGCGCAGCGTCGTGTCATAGATGAACAGGCTGTGCGTGATCTCGCCGTGCTCGCCGAACGCCTCGCCGTGATCGCCGACGACGATGACGAGCGTTTCCGCGCGCACCGCGGCGAGGCCGTCGGCCAGGCGGCCAACCTGGGCGTCGGCTGTTCGAACTTCCTCGTCGTAGCGTTCGATGGCGGTGCGGCCGCCGGCCTGGGCCGGATCGCCGTAGGGTGCGTGCGGCTCGAACAGGTGAACCCACAGGAAGAACGGCGTGCTGCGGCGGGATGCGATCCAGCCGAGCGCCTCGTCCACGACCGCGCGGCCGGGCCGCTCGCTGAGCAGCTTGCCGTCCGGTCCGCGCGGCATGCGGTCGCTGTAGACATCGAAACCGGGCGAGAGGCCGAAGCGGCGATCGAGCGGGAAGGCAGCGATGAACGCGGCTGTCTGGAAACCCTGTCCGTGAAGAATCGTCGCGAGCGTAGGGACGCCCGGAGTGACGCGCATGCCGTTGTCGCGCGAGCCGTGCCCGGGCGGATAGCGACCCGTCAGCATGCTCGCGTGCGAGGGCAGCGTGAGTGGCGCCGGCGCGTAGGCGTGATCGAACCGAACGCCCGCGTGCGCCAGGCGATCGAGAGCGGGTGTCGTGGTTCCCGCGTAGCCGTAGACGCCGACGTGATCCGCGCGGAGGGTGTCGATCGTGACGAGGACCAGGTTGCGGGCGACACCTGCTGACTGCGGGCTGCCAAACGCCACCTGGTTGTGGCCCGGCGAAGGCGCGATCGCCCGCTCGCGCAGGACGACGACGCCGATGATGACGGCAATGAGGACCAGGAGCGCCGTTGGGATGTGGACGCGAACCCGTTTCATAGAAGACATCACGTAGGGATCAGGGATCAGGGGGGCGCTCTCCTGATCCCCGAGTCAGATCTGCCAGCAATTTGCGCGCCGTGTCGCGCTCGCGCGCGAACCGCGCCGGCGCCTGCAGCACGTCGCGATACGCCTGCGCGGCCCGCCGGCGGTCGCCCGCCTGCTCGCAGGCAATCCCGAGGTTGAGCCGTGCTTCGTAGAACGCCGACGAGGTCGCGAGCGCCCGCTCGAACCACGGGATCGCGTCGGGGGCGCGGCCCGCCTGCACGAGCAGCACGCCAATGCCGTTGGCCGCGTCGGCGGCCCGCCCGTCGATCTCGAGCGCGCGCCGATACGCCTGCTCGCTCCCGGCGAGATCGCCTGTCGCACGGCGCGCGTTGCCCAGGTTCGTCCAGTACTGCACGTTGGTCGGATCCAGTTCGACGGCGCGCCCGAAGGCGGTAACCGCGTCGCGGAACGCGGCGCGATCGACGGCCAGCAGGCCGAGACCGTTGTGCACCGCGGGATCCCCGGGATCGAGCGCCAGCGCAGCCTGTTCCGCGCGGATCGCTTCGTCCATCTGTCGCGCGTCGCGGGCGGCAATGGCGAGGGCGTGGAACGCCGCGCCGTCGCGTGGATGCCGCGCGACCGCGTGTCGTGCAGCGACGAGGGCGGCGCCGCGATCGCCTGATTCGTGCACGGCGGCCGCGTAGCTCGACTCGAACACCGCCGCCTCGGGATGGGCGTCCACCAGTTGTTTGAGCATCGAGATCGCGCGCGGATACTGCCTGGCGGCAAGCGCCCGCTCCGCTCCTTCGAACCTCGTCCACGCCTGAATCACGGTGGCTGGGTCCGGACCCGCCGAAGGCGACAGCGGTACGGTATCACCGGCGGCGTACCCGAGCGAGCGAAGGCGCCCGGCAACTTCGGCAGAGGGTAGCTGCCGGCGGTCGGGGGTTGCCGAATCCCGGATGCTCGCCAGGCGCGCAGACAGACTCCGCACCAGCGATTCGTGCTGGGCGGCGACGTCGCGTTGCTCGGAAGGGTCCGCCTCGAGGTCGAACAACTTCGTCCCGGCCGACTGCAGCAGTTTCCACCGATCTTCGACGAGGCTGTACACCGGGCTCCAGCCGGCGGAGCGCGGATACAGCGTCTCGCTGTAGATATCGGCGCGCCGTTGTCGTGCGTTGTCCGCCAGATCCGAACTGACCATCTCTTTCGGGACCCGTTGCCCGCGGAGTCGCAGAACCGTGGGTGCGACCTCCACGAGGCTGACCGTGTCGTCGCGCACGTCATGCGCGATGCCGGGTCCCGCAAGGACGAGTGGCGCGCACGGCGGCATCGAACAGCAACATGCCGTGTGTCGCCTCGTCGTGTTCGCCCAGGCTCTCGCGGTGGTCGCCGGCGACGACAATCAGCGTTTCTGCCGCGTGATCGAGGTCGTTCAACGCCGCGACCACGCGACCGAGCTGCGCATCCGCGAATGCAACTTCACCATCGTACGGCTGGCCGTGCGCCTTCTCGAGATACTCCGGCGGCGGATCGTGGGGCGCGTGCGGGTCGTAGAAGTAGACCCAGAGAAAGAACGGCGGCGCAGTCTCGGCGCCGCGAAGGAGCGCGCGCAGCCACTCTATCGCGCGATCTGCGACGATGTTGCCACGGCGCTCGGCCTCGAGCCGCGCGACGGCCTCGGGGTCACGCTGGATCTGGTCGTCGTAGAGATCGAAGCCGTCGCCGAGGCCGAACCGCCGGTCGAGAACGTACGCGCCGACGAAGGCGGCGGTGCGGTACCCGGCGGCACGCAGGACGCGCGCAAGCGTCGCGTGCGAACCCTCGAAGCGGTACGTGCCGTTCTCGCGCACGCCGTGTTGAGGCGGCGCCAGGCCGGTCATCAGCGACACGTGCGCCGGAAGCGTCAGCGGCGCAGGGGTGCGCGCGTTGGTGAACACCAGCCCTCGCGCGCCCAGCCGGTCGATTGTCGGCGTCAGGCCCCGGCCTGTGCGATCCGCGCGAAACGTGTCCACGGTGACCAGCAGCAGGTTGCGCGCGGGCGGACGCGCGCGGGAAGACGCCGGCCGACCCGTCACGGCGTAATGACGCAATGCCATCGCTGCGGCGATGGCCGCGATGAGGAGGATCAGCCGGAAGCGCCGGGCGCTGCGGGTCATGCCGGTTGCCGGGGACTGCAAACTGTTGTTCAGGTGACAGTTACGCGAGCGACTCGATTTTCTCACAGATCCGCAGATTCAATCAGAAATCGCCCCCGAGCGGGCAGTCGCGTCCGAGGCCGGGATCATACAATCCCGGAATCGGGCAGGGCGCGTAACGCCGCGGCCCGCCTCGCCACTCGCAACTCGTTGACAGGCCGAAAGAAACGCTGATCGCGACGGCTGGCACCTCGTTTGATTCATCTCTGTCGCCCTCAGGTATCCTGTCGCTTCGCGCCTCGGGAGGCGTCGATGGATAGCCTGCTGCAAGATCTCCGCATCGCGCCGTCCGCAGCCTGCTCCGCCGCCGCACGTTCGCGGTTGTCGCCGTCGTGACCCTTGCCACCGGCATCGGCGCGACGACGGCCATGTTCTCGCTGGTGGACGCCGTCCTGCTTCGGCCCCTGCGGTACCGCGAACCGTCGCAGCTGTTTCGCGTATGGCAGGTGTTTCCCGATAACCGGATCACGTCGCAGGCATGGGACCGTGGCGGCATCTCGTATCCGCAGTACCTCGGCCTGCGCGCGGCGAAGAACGTAGTCGAGAACGCCGCGGCTTTCCTCATGATGGACGGCACGATCAGCGGGCGAGGCGATGCCGAAAAGGTGCAGACGGCATTGACGACCGCGACGCTGCTCTCCACGCTCGGCCTGCGCCCGCTCCTCGGCCGCAATTTCTCGCCGGACGACGAGGTGGGGCCGGGCGAAGGCGTCGCGATGATCAGATACGATCTGTGGCGGCGCCGCCTCGCCGCAGACCCATCCGTCGTCGGGCAGACGATAACCGTTGATCAGCGGCCGTACGTCGTCGTCGGCGTGATGCCGCCGGAGCTGCGACTGCTGTCCACAACCCAGTCCGCCGGCACGGAATACGTCAACCCCGACGTGTGGGTGCCACACGCGTCGCCGTCATTGTGCGACCGGGCGGGCAGGACGATCAGGCGTCCGTTGGGGAAGTACTTCACGACCGACTCCGCGTAGCGGGGCGGTGTCGTGGCGTCGAAGGCGCCGGCCATCACCAGCGCCGGCAGCTCCGAACGAACCGGCTTCCAGAAACCTGAAGGCAGGCTGCTCTTCACCCACTCGCCACAGACATCCACCTGGTTGTGCAGCCATCCGCCGCCCATGAAGGTACCGGCCGTCGCACCTTCGATATCCTTGGGATCGAACTGCGGGATCGATTCGGAGCACAGGAGGCTCAGGTAGAGGCCACGCGGGGCGATCGGCGGTGCCCCCGGTTCCGTCGTGCCTTCTTCGGCGGCCAGCGCACCGAGCATCGTGTAATCGCCGCCATACGCCTGGTGGAGCATCAACGGGATGTCGCGGATGCCGCGCGCGATGTTCACCGTGCCCGTCAGGTTGTCGATCAGCGTCTGTTCGGTGATCGTTACCCGCGTCATTGCTCCGTCGGGCGCCTCGGCTTCGGTCGCGACCGGCTTCGCCTTCAGCCGGTCGCGCGCCGCCGCGAACTCGCCCGCCAGATCCGGAAACGCTTTCCCGCATTCCGCGTCCGCCGCGCAGGTCTTGAAGACCAGTTCGAGCGTGTCCTGCGCGGAGCGCGGCATGTCGAGCCACATCGGCGCGTCCATCGGCATCGGACCGTGCAACGCGATGGTGCGTACGCGCGCCGGGTACTGGCGCAGGTAAACCTGCGCCGCTTTCGTGCCGTACGACATGCCCATCAGGTCGAGCGTCTCGTACCCGAACGCGGCGCGCACCTCGTCGAGATCGTCCATGGCGATCGGCGTCGTGTAGAACCGGAGATCGGCGCGCTTCGACAGCTCGTCGCGGCACCCGCGGATGCCGGCGAGGTACGCAGCCATGGCATCTCCGGGCTCGCGGGGCATCGCGGCCGTCGTCGCGCAATCGAGCGGATTCGACTTGCCGGTGCCGCGCTGGTCGACCAGCAGGATGTCGCGGTGCTCGCGCAGCGTCCCGAACCAGCGCGCGAACATTCCGGCATACCGCGTGGCGGGCACGACGCCACCACCGGCCAGGTAGACGAGCGCGTCGCGCTCGACCATCTGCCCGGTGGCCGGCATCAGGACGACGTTCAGCGGGATCTTCCGGCCCGTGCGCGCGGCTCGATTCTCGAAGACCTCGTAGGCGCCGCACAGCAGATCCTGGTCAACGCCCGGCACGCGGCATTTCTGCATGATACCGGTTCCTGGCTCCTGGTTCCTGGTGCCTGGTGCGGGGAACTGCGAGAAGGGGGATGACGGTGACGGAACACACAACGGCGATGAGGGCCGCGGCGAGGAAGGCGCTTTTCCTCACGAGTGCATCTCCTACGAACAGTTTCGTAGTATTGGACGCCATTGTGCGGCTGCAGGTTCCGCACCCTTCATTGAGCATGAAACGGGATGGTGTGCAATCCGGCTAAAGCCGGATCCCACAGGACCAACGACGAACGACGATGACTAACGACCAACGACCGCGACCAACGATCATCACGAACGACTAACGACCAGCATTACCCGCCGGAGATCATGTGAATGACCTGGACGTCGGCGCCGTCCGGCACCCGTGTGGTCTTGTAGTCCTTGCGCGGCACGATCTGACCGTTCACCGACACCGCCAGCATGCGGAAGATGTAGTTCCGCGCGTCGAGGATGTCCTGGACGGTCATCCCCGGGCGGTGTTCCATTGGTTCGTTGTTGACGGTGATCATCGTAAGAGTCACGAATCAGAAGTCCCGGCGCCGTAGACCGCAGCGGAGCGGATGCATCAGCGGGCGAGCCGCTCCGCAACCCCGGGAACGCTCCTCGGCGTTGCTCCGCTTTTCCGATCTTCGCTGGACGGCTGGCGCGATGGCTCCCGCAACGCGGAACCGCCGCTGTCCACCGCGTTGGGGACCCCGCCGACGCGCTGCGCCGGGAAAAGCTGCGCAACGCTCGTCGCGTTCCGGCGTCGACTGCGGGGTGCTCCGCAGGCTCTTCCGCTGATGCACCCACTCCGCTGGTTCTTCGAGCCGCAACGATTCGGAATCGTCAGGCGGGTGGCCGAGCGGCCGTGACCTGGGGGCGAGGGCGGCCGCCGCGCAAGCGGGAGTCATCAGCGAGCCGTGCAGGGCGCGCCCACCAAGCTGCAAGCGGTGGCGAGCGTTTAACCGCGCGTCGCGGCGGGCGATAGGTGGCCGCCCCGAGCCCACAGGTCGCGGGCGATCGGCCAGGCCCCGCAAGATGATCCCCGATTCCGAATCTCGCCGGCGAGACCGTGTCAACAAGCTTCACTCCGTAACCCCCGCCTCCTTCACCACCGCAACCACCTCCGGGAAATCGATCCGGAACTTCCTGAGCGTCGCCAGCGTCGGGATGGCGTTCTCGGTCCAGCCCCGGCGCTTGTAGACCGCGTCGCACAGCCGGCGATAGCGATCCTCGCGCCACGTGCGGTGCAGCCTGATCTTCTCGTCCGTGGTCTTGCCCGCCGGGTCCACGCCAATCAGTTCCTTCAGCTGCTTGTCGTAACGGTCCGCGCGCGATTCGTACTCCTCGCGCGTCACCGGTCCCACCGACCGGTACGGCGGCCAGTCGCTCTGCCGCCCGCCATAGCCCATCCGCAGGTTGAACACGCGCTGGAAGTTGTAGACCGCCTCGGACTGCCGGATCAGCCCTTCCTTCGTCAGCGGCTTGCCGGTGATCCCCTGGTACAGCTCCAGGTAGTTGTGCACGTGCTCGGGCACCTTCGCCGCTTCCTTGCCGTGCTTCGCGTTGTCCTCCGGCTCGATGTCGTTCCACGGCAGCTTGCAGAGGCCCATCAGGCCGAACCAGGTGCGGAACAGCGGGAAATAGTGCAGCGCCTCGGCCTTGTCCTCGAAGGTCGGGATCTGGTTGTTGACCATGTCCATGAAGATCAGCCACGCCTCGTCGTGCTGGGGTCCCTTGTTGGTCAGCGCGTAGCCGCCCTGCTGCGCCAGCGATTCCTTCGACTGGTACTGCGAGTACTCCAGCCCCTTCACCTGCATGCCGATGTCGCGCATGAACTGCAGGTCGCCCCAGCCCTTGCCGGCGAAGTACTCCTGCATGTACCTCACGCCCTGGCCGACAATCACGCCGAACCCCTCGCCGCGAGCCATCTGGTGCAGCAATTCGACGTGCGCCGCGCCGTTGCCCCAGGTGAGCTCCAGGCCGCCGGTGCGCTCCCTGTCCAGGATGCCGCGCTGGTAGCACTCCATCGCGAACGCGCAGGCCGTGCCGAACGAGATCGTGTCCACGCCGTAGGTGTCGCAGTAGAAGTTCGACTCGAGGATCCAGTCCGGATCGAAGATCGCGCAGTTCGCGCCGAGTCCCGCCACCGTCTCGTACTCGGGGCCGTCCACCGTGACGAAGTGACCCTTGTAGGGTCCCGTCATCACCTGGTGGCAGTCGGCGCCCTTCGCGCACGCCATGTGACAGCCGTACCAGCACCCGTCGAAGATCCCCTGCGTGAACCGCGCTTCCCACACCGTCGAGGCAATCTTCGGCGTGTCCGGATGATTGCCGTACTGGAAGTTACAGACCGGCAGCAGGTCGTAGGCGTCCATGATCTCGACCAGGTGCGCCGTGCCGATCCTGCGCATCTTGTTCTGCTGATCGTCGAAGTCGTGGATCTCCTTCGCCAGCGTGCGACCGACCTTCGCCGTGCGGTCGAATTCCGCCGCCTTGTTCATGTCGGACTTCACCTTGAAGCCGTGCACGACCAGCGCCTTCAGCCCCTTGTCGCGGAACACGCGCCCGATGCCGCCGCGCCCCGCCTGCTTCAGGCGCGCCGCCCCGCGCCTGGGATCCCACCACGAGAAGTTCAGGCATCCGATGCGGCTGTGATCGGCGCCCCGGCCAGCGGACACGACGCTCACGTTGACGAAGTCCTTCGGGCCGTCCGCGTACTCGTGCGTGAACACTTCCGCGGCGATGTGGCTGTCGTACTCCTCTTCGGGCGCTTCCTCGATCGTGATCGTGCCCTTCGGGCCGTCGATGACGAGGATCACGTCCTTCCTCGCCTTACCCCGGATTTCCAGCGCGTCGAACCCGCAGAACTTCATCAGCGGCCCGAAGTAGCCGCCGACGTTGCTGTCGATCGGGATGCCGGTCAGCGGCGAGAGCGTCACAACCAGCGACTTGCCCGAGCCCGCGTACTGGGTATTTCCGGCAAGGGGTCCCGGGCTGATGATGATCTCGTTCTCGGGGTCGTTCCACTTCGTCGTCGGCTTGATGGCGTTCCAGAGGTACCAGAGGCCGAAGCCGCGGCCGCCGATGAAAATGTCTTTCATCTCCTCGGTCACCGGCGTCTCGGTCACCTTCATGGCGCCGAGATCGACGACGAGCGTGCGGTTCGTGTAGCCGCGTTCCGGCAGGCTGGGCGTGAACGGGACTTCGAGCAGAACCTTATGAGCGCGTTTCTGTTTCTCGATCCCGGCCGTGTATGAAGTGCGTTTCGTGTAGTCGTAGGCGAGGGTCATGAAGGCCTCCTCGGGCGGCTTCGGGGGACCTCTATGATCTGCTAAGTGCCCTGAAAAGGGCAAGTTGAACGGAAAGTGCGGTAGTCCGTAGGCCGTATTCCGTAGCCCGCCTGTCATGACATAGAAGACTGACGCGGACCGACCTAGGCGGCAGTCCCGCTAGAAGAGGACGGCGGACGCCGCTCGCCAGAGCGGCTTGGCTTTGATGCTCTCCACCAACGGTGCAAGGCGGCTCCGAGCGCTTGGGCGGGCTTCGTCGAGAAGGGCCAATAGGTCGGACCGAGCATGAAGCGTCCGGAAGGAACGCGTGGGACTCAAGTACACGACCACCGGCTTCCTCTGGTCGATGAGGTTAGCCACGCTGGCGAAGGTGCCGCGGCTCTCGGCGTCCCAGATCATCAGCCCGTGCGACGCATCAGCGGCCATGGCGCGGTCCTTTGCGGCATAATAATCGAACCCTGAGCGCACGCCAGGAGGTGGGGCGATCATCTTCGTGGGCCAATGGCGAAGGTTGTTGCGGCACTCTGAGCCGGTGCAGTAGACAGTCACCTTCTCGTAGTAACGATCGGCCAGGTAGCGCTGCACCGCCTTGTCGGCGCCGTTTGCGTCGCCAAGCAAGACGGAAAACTGCTGGTCGACAATCCTGTCCAGACGTTGACGCAGTGCCTCGTTGAGGCGAGAGAGCGCCCGCGATCCAGCGATGAACACCCTGACCTGATCCGTCATGACCTACTTCGTCCTGGTCAGTACCAGCGCCCGAATCTCTTTGCTGCCGGCCTGATTCAGTAACTGCGCGACTCGCCTGAGCGTCGCCCCGCTCTCAATCAGATCGTCGAACAAGAGGACTCGCCGCGCCGCGACACTGCCGGTTCCAACCCGAATTGCCTCGCTGAGCATTGCGGTTCGCTCTTGAACGTCGTCGACGTTCTTCATCTGTGGCGTCCCCTTCACCTTGACGACTGCGTCGGCGACGATGCGAACGCCCAGGCGACGCCCAAGTTCCTCGGCGATCGACACGACCGGCTGCACTGAGCGGTGCACAGACGGCGGAGCGGGGACCACACAATCGATGCGCGAATGCCACCGTGCTTCGACAAACTCCACGACCGTGTCCGCGATGTCGGCGATACCTTCCTGCGCACCACGATACTTCAGGCGGTACAACAACTCGCCGAGCGGACTGCGGACAGTCTCGAACTGGAGATGTTGGCCCACGTAGTGCGTCGGGACGCTCGAGATCGCGTGGCGATCCAGAACGAAACCTTCGAGCCACGGTCCAGCAATTGACTCCGGATTCGTGTGGACAACGGCCATTGATGCCTCGGGCGTTACCCGTCGCTCGCAGCTCAATTCTACCGCCGGAACTGAATCGAAGTGGCTCAAAAAACGGCTCTCGCGATGCATTGCAGATGTTGCAGTTTCTGCGATTCCTGCCTCGCGCAGCCATGGCCGCAGCAGGAGCCGATTCGGCGATCCAGTGGTTTAGCGGCGGTCAGCGCTCCAAATCCGACTGGCATTCGACGTGCTCCGGGGTTGACGCGGGAGGTGTGCTGGTGACTCCTCAGGAGATCCTTCGCGACGACGCCGGTTACCCGGATTCCCTTCTGTCTCGCCTGGGAGCCGAAGCACCCGCCCTCCTTCATGTTCTGGGCGACGGCCGTGCGCTCGGTTGCGTTCAGCTCGGGTTGGTCTGCTCCGTCCAGTGCCCTGGCGGCGTGATCATCCGCACGCTGGATGCCGCCAGAGAACTTCGCGATGCAGGCGTGGTCATTGCTGGCGGCTTTCATTCGCCCATGGAGCGGGAATCCCTGCACTTCCTCCTGCGCGGCAGGCAGTGGGTGGTGTTGTGTCTCGCGGTCGGAATGCACGGATGCAGGCTTCGACCCGACGAGCAACGAGCCGTGGACGAAGGGCGGCTCACCATCGTGTCGGTGTTGGACGACGGGACGTCTAGCCCGACACTCCAGTCGGCCTCGCGACGCAATGAGGTGGTGTCCGCTCTTGCAGAAGTCCTGCTGGTTCCGTACGCGGTTCCTCGAGGAAAGGCGGAGTCTGTCGCGCGCCGAGCGCTTGCTCGCCGTCAGACGGTGTTGACGTTCGCGTGCGAAGAGAACGAGCAGCTCGTTGCGCTCGGTGCGACGCCGGTGACCGTCGCTGAATTGGTCGCCGGGTTCACGCGGTGATCCTCCGCCCGCGGACGACCATGAAGACCGAGACGCTCGTAGGCCTCCAGCCCGGGCACGGGGCGGGGCACAGCTCCGCCCCTCAAGTCAGCGAGCGCTTGGCAGGCCGTGGGTCTCGTTGCCTTGAGGCAGACAAGGCCCTGAGTCCTGAGCCTTGAGCCACGCACGCGTCAGTTCAGCGAACCCGCGTCCGGCTTTGCTCCCTGAAGAACTGCTGCAGGTAGTGCGGGCCGCCGGTGCCGCGGCCGGTCGAGCCGCTGGCCTTCCAGCCGCCGAACGAGTTGAGACCCGGCCAGGCGCCGGTTGTTGCGCCCCCGCGACGGTTCGCATACACCACGCCCGCCTCGATTCGATCGAAGAACTCCTGGATCTCGCGATCGTCCTCGCTGAAGATGCCCGCGGTCAGGCCGTACTCGGTCCGGTTGGCGAGATCGATCGCCTCGTCCAGCGAGAGCACGGGCGCGACGACGGTAATCGGCACGAACAGCTCTTCCGTGAACAGAGGGTGATCGGCGGGCAGGCCGTCGATGATGGCGGGCTCGACGTAGTAGCCGTGTTCGAAGATGCCGCCGGTCAGCCGGTGGCCGCCGACCAGGATCCTGCCGCCATCCTTCTTCGCCTGGGCGATGGCGCGCTCGTAGGTTTCGACCGCGCCCCGGTTGATCACCGGCCCGAGCCACACGTCGCGCTCCAGCGGATTGCCGATCTTGAGCTTCTTCGTCTTCTCCACGAGGAGGTCGAGGAACCGCTGCCGCACCTCGCGCGCGACGTACACGCGCGAGCACGCCGAGCACTTCTGTCCCTGGGCGCCGAAGGACGAGCGCATGACGCCGTCGCTCGCCTTGTCGAGATCCGCGCTCGGCATCACGAGCGCGGGATTCTTGCCCCCCATCTCGATGATGACCGGTCGCGGGATTGGCCGCGTCGCGTTGTCGCGCAGCAGCTTCATCCCCACTTCCTTCGATCCCGTGAAGACGATGGCGTCGATGCCCGGGTTGTCGATCAGTTCCTGGCCGACGGTGGCGCCGCCGCCGGTGACGAAATTGACGACCCCGGGCGGCATCGCCTCGGCGATGATCTCGTAGAGTCTCAGACCGGTATACGGCGTGTCGGTAGCCGGCTTGAAGACGAGGGTGTTCCCGGCGAGCAGCGAGGCGGCAGCCGGGCCCGCGGCCAGCGCGATCGGGAAGTTGAACGGCGCGATGACGGCCACGACGCCCCACGGGCGCAGCACGCTTTCGGCCTGCTCGTTCGAGCCCGGTGCGCCCATCGGCCGCACGTAGCCGTCGTGCTGCTCCATCTGGCCGGCGTAGTACTCGAAGAAGTCGGCCGCCTCTTCCACTTCGCCGATCGACTCGAGCCGGTTCTTGCCCGCCTCCCAGCCGACGAGCGCGCCGAGTTCCGCGCGCCTCGCGCGCAGCGTCTCGCCGGCGCGGCGCACCTGGCGGACGCGTTCCTCCCACGGGACGCGGCTCCACGTCGCGAAGGCGGCGCGCGCCGCGGCAATGGCCTGGCGCACGTTCTCGCGCGTGCCCTTGTGGAAGCGTCCGAGCACCACCCGCGTGTCGATCGGGCTGCGATCCTCGAACTGGTCCGCAGCGGTCACCGGCCGGCCGTTGATGAACATCGGGTGGGTCGCGCCGAACTCCTTCTGGACAGCGGCGACCGCCCGGTCGAATTCCCGGTGCAGATCCTCCATCCGCTCGGCGCTCATCGTCGCGTAGGTGATCTTCGTCTGGGATTTGTCTGCCGGGCTTGTCGTGTCTTCCGGGTGCTTCAGTTCGGTCGGCATGGTTGAGGGCCCTCGGAATGATTGGTAGTCGGCAGCGGGTACTCGGTAGTCGGCCGGTCTCGGCGGCAGAGCCCCGCTGCGCGCGCGTCTGCGGCACAGGCGGACTACAGGCTACGGACTACGGGCTACGACTACCAAGTCAAGCGCCGGACTACTGTCCAGCGACTTCGAGTCGGTCTGTGTGAATCCCCACCCTCGATGATAGCAGAGGCGGGGATCGGGCAGAAGAGTCGCGGCCGACGCTCCGGCGGCACACCGGAAGTCGTGACCGGCGAAATCGCGGGGACCGGATGTCCTGACCAGCGAAGTCGCGGGGATTCCGGGTTCTTGCCGGGGCGTTCCGGACGGGGTAGAGTGACGCCATGCGGACGCTGGCCGACGATTCCGACCCGGATGCCGAACGGGTGCTGATCGAGCTGTTACGCCGCGCCTCGCCCGCCCGGAAGTTCGCCATGATCGTCTCGGCGAACCTGGCCGCGAGGCAGCTGGCGCTCGCCGGCCTCCGCGAGCGGCACCCGCACGACTCTCCAGCCCGCCTGCGCCGGCGTCTCGCCGACCTGTGGCTGGGCCCGGAGCTCGCCCGGAGGGCCTATGGGCCCCTCGTCTCCGATGAACCCTGCTGAAGCCGAGCTCGTCGCCGCCGTGCGCCTGCTCGTCCTGGCGCTCCGGAACCTCGAGGTCGAGTACTTCGTTGGCGGGTCCATTGCCAGCATGGTCTTCGGCGAGCCGCGCCTGACGTTGGATGCCGACGTCGTGGCCCGGCTGCGCATGGAACACGCCGACCGGATCGTCGCGTTGCTCGGAAGCGACTTCTACGCGGACCTCGATGCCATTCGCGCCGCCATCGACCATCACCGGTCGTTCAACCTCATTCACCTCGAGACGATGGTGAAGATCGACGTGTACGTCGCGGCGCCGAGCGCGTTCGTCGAGTCGGAGTTCGCCCGCCGCATTCGCCGTGACGTGAGCGCGAGCGGCGCGCCCCTGGAACTCGACCTCGCCACTCCCGAAGACGTCGTCCTCGCCAAACTGGAGTGGTTTCGCAGGGGCGGCGAGGTGTCGGATCGGCAGTGGCGCGATGTCCTCGGCGTGCTCAAAGTGCAGGGGAACCGGCTCGACGTCGAGTACCTTCAGCGGTGGGCGCCCGACCTGCGCGTCGAGGACCTGCTCCAACGAGCGCGCGATGAGGCGGGCCAGACCGGCGGCTAGGCGTCCGCATGCTGGTGGAGCTCTACAAGCTGCCGCTCGGTGCCCACCTCGAACCGGATGGGACCTGGGTGGTGCGTTGAACAGTCTGACGGGAAATCAGCAACCAGTTGAAAGAACGGAAGCAGCATGCGCAGGCCACGACGCTGCGTAGTCCGATAGTCAGATCATCCGGGAATCACGAGAGCGTCGCGCCTGGCTCACGGGCGGAGCTCCGGCCGGCAGAGATCGAACCGACGGCATGGAATGACCAGAAGGTGGGTTACCGGCCGCCGGCCGATGTGCCGCCCAGGGCGCGCTCCAGCAGGTCGGTCACGCCGAGGATCGCGGCGCCCTCGCGCAGGTACGCCCCGTCCAGTCTGTCGCCCTGAACACGGACAATCGCTGCGACGTCCCGCCATTGCCTGTCCGAAACCTCGCCTCCGAGACGGTACCATCGCAATTTCTGCAGCAGGATGTCCTCGGGTGGATGCACGTAGAGGCGGCGCCCTTCACCGAGGTCGACGGCCAGGCGCCGCGCGAGCTGGCGCATGTCCAGGGGTGTGCCGCCCGCGATGAACAGGTCGACCTTGAGCTGCGTGGCTTCGTGAATCAGGTTCACGCTCGAGCGCGCCCGGATGGCGCGCCGAAGGGCGCCGGCGTCCACGTAGAACTCGGCCGAGAGCGCCGAAACCAGGGCGTCGACGTGCCACTCCTCTATCGCGGCCACGATGTCGATGTCGACCGTCGCGCGCGGCTCTCCGGCAAACGAGCCGGCGATCGATCCGCCGACCGTGTGGAGAATGCCGAGAGCCTCGAGCCGCCGCCCCACGGCGAGCGCGGTGTCGATCGGGTCGACCGGGCGGATCACCGGGAGATCTCCCGTGCGGCATCCGGATAGGCCCGACAGGCCAGGTCGGGTCCGAGCACGATCAGCGCGAGTCGCAGGAACTGCTGGCGGGGCGACGCGTTCGGGTCGCGGTGTCGAATCCCCGCCAGCGTCATGGCGTATGCCGCGCGCGTCAGGCCGGTGATCAGGGCCGCCTTCTGCGCGGCTGACATTCGCCGCCACGACTCGATCTGCCGGCGCTCGATGTCGGGCGAGGTGTCGAGACCAGGCGGAGGGTGGTTCACACCGGCGATTATAACTGCCCGCGTGCGGTAATGCTCCCCCTGTTCGACTCTCGCGCCCGTCTCGCGACGCTCGCTCAGCGCAGGCGGACTTCCGGACCCTCGGACCTTCGGACGTTCGGACCTCCGGACCGAGATACACTATCCCCTTCCGGAGGACTCCCATGCGCATTGCGGTCGTTCAACAACGTGCCACCCACGACAAGCAGGCGAACGTCGAGCGCGGGCTGCGGGCCGTCGACGAGGCGGCGGCGGCCGGCGCCAGGCTCGTCTGTTTCGCCGAGCTGGCCTTCGAACGCTTCTATCCGCAGCGCCCGGCGACGCCCGACGCGTCCTCGTGGGCAGAAGAGGTGCCGGGGCCGACGGTCGAGGCGTTCTCGCGCAAGGCCAGGCAGCACGGCGTCGTCATCGTGCTCAACCTGTACGAGCGCGACGGCGACCGGACCTACGACTGCTCGCCGATCATCGACGCCGACGGACGCCTCCTCGGCCGGACGCGGATGGTGCACATCACCGACTACGCGTGGTTCCACGAGCAGGGCTACTACGCGCCCGGCGACACCGGGGTGCCGGTCTACGACACGAGGGTCGGGCGGATAGGGGTCGCCATCTGCTACGACCGTCACTACCCGGAGTACATGCGCGGCCTTGCGGTCAACGGGGCGGAGATCGTCGTCGTGCCGCAGGCGGGCGCGGTCGGCGAATGGCCCGAGGGCCTGTACGAAGCGGAAATGCGCGTGGCGGCTTTTCAGAACGGGTACTACGTTGCGCTCTGCAACCGGGTCGGCGAGGAGGAGCACGTCACATTCGCGGGCGAGTCGTTCGTGTGCGATTTCGACGGCGTCGTCCTCGAGCGCGCCGCGCGGGGAGTCGAAACGATCCTCTATGCCGACGTCGATCCCGAACGCACCTCCTGCTCGCACGCGCGTAAGCTGTTCCTGCGCGACCGGCGGCCGGAACTCTACGCGGGGTGGCTGGGGAAGTAGTGCTATGTGCTGTGTGCTTCGTGCTGAGTGCGGTGCTTCGTGCTGAGTGCGGTGCTGGCACTAAGCACCAAGCACAGCACTAAGCACCCAGCACCAAGCACCCAGCACTATTTGACATTCCCCCCCGTTCGGTCCGACACTTTCCCGCACACCACGCGAATCTCAACCGGAGCTTCCTTTATGCGACCTGTTTCGTTCACGCTCAACGGCAAGCCCACGCGGCTGACAGTCGACGAGAAGCGGATGCTGCTGTGGGTCCTGCGCGACGACCTGGGCCTCACCGGCACCAAGTTCGGGTGCGGCCAGTCGATATGCGGTGCCTGCACCGTCCTCGTCAACAACGAGGCGGTCAGGTCGTGCGTCACTCCGGTCGGCGACGTCGAGGGCAAGCAGGTGCTGACGATCGAAGGGCTGGGCCGCGACGGGCGGCTGCACCCGATCCAGGAGGCGTTCGTGCGGCACGCCGCCTTCCAGTGCGGCTACTGCACGCCGGGGATGATTCTCGAGGCCTACGCATTCCTCCTCAAGAACCCGAAGGTGACGCGCGCCGACATTGTCAGCCGCATGGAGTCGCACCTGTGCCGGTGCGGCGCGCACGTGCGGATCGTGCCGGCCATCGAGACCGCGGCGGCGGCGATGAAAGGGGGCGCGCGATGAAACGCGACGACAAGCGTCAGGACAAGGCTCCCGAAGCAGCCGCTGCATCCGAGTACGACCCGTACGACGAACTCGTGGTGACGGGACCGACGACGTTTCCGGTCGATCGTCGCGATTTCATCAAGCTGACCGCAACCGGCCTGCTGGTGCTGTTCTCGACGCGCGCCTTCACGCCTGAAGAACTGGAAGCCCAGGGACGAGGCGGCCAGTACGCAACCGATTTCAACGCGTACCTCCACATCGGCGCGGACGGCAAGGCCACCTGCCTTGTCGGGAAGGTCGAGCTGGGGCAGGGGCCTGAGACCTCGTTCGCACAGGTGCTGGCCGAGGAACTGGACGTGCCGGTCGCGTCGGTGAGTGTCGTCATGGGCGACACCGATCTTTGCCCGTTCGACGGCGGCACGTTCGGATCGATGAGCATGCGCTCCTACGCGTGGAACCAGGTGCGGATGGCGGGCGCCGAGGCGCGTGCCGTGCTGCTGCAATTGGCGTCCGAGCGCCTGCAGGTTCCCGTCGAGCGCCTGAGGGTGAAGGCTGGCGTGGTCGCCGACAGCGCCGATGCGAAGAAGACCGTCACCTATGCGCGGCTGACCGAGGGGAAGCGCATCGAGCGTCATCTCGAAGGGAAGGCGACGCCGAAGCCCGTGAAGAGCTACACGGTGGTCGGCACGCCGCTCGCGCGACGCGACGCGCTCGCGAAGGTGACCGGCAAGGCGAAGTACGCGGGCGACGTCGTGCCGCCCGGCGCGCTGCACGCCCGCATCCTGAGGCCGCCTGCCCACGGCGCGAAGATGACCCAGGTGGACACCTCGGCCGCCGAGAAGGTTCCCGGCGTCCAGGTGGTCCGGGACGGCGACATGATCGCCGTGCTGCACGCGCACCGCGACGAGGCCGACGCGGCGCTGGCGCTCATCAAGGCGCAGTTCGCCCGCAACGATCCGCCGGTGGACGACAAGACGATCTTCGACTACCTGGTGAAGAACGCGCCCGCCCCGCGAGCCGGCGCGCAGGCCGGCAACCTCGCGGACGGCGAGAAGCTGGTGTCGGAGATCATCGAGCACCGCTACGAGGACAACTACGACGCGCACGCGCCCATCGAGACGCACTCCGCGGTCGCCGCGTTCGAGAACGGCAAGCTCACGGTGTGGGCCGGGACGCAGACGCCGTTCCCCCTGAAGAACCAGGTGATGAGCGCGCTCCACCTGTCCGCGGAGCAGGTGCGCGTCATCACGCCGTACGTGGGCGGCGGGTTCGGCGGCAAGTCGGGCTCGGGGCAGGGTGTTGAAGCGGCACGCCTGGCCTACCTTACGAAGAAGCCGGTGCGCGTGGTCTGGAGTCGCGAGGAGGAGTTCTTCTACGACACGTTCCGGCCCGCGGCGGTCATCACCATCCGATCCGGCATCACCGCCGCGAAGACGATCGGCCTGTGGGACTACACCGTCTACTGGACCGGCACGCGCGGCACCGAGATGTTCTACAACATCCCGAACTACCGGACCTCTTCGGTAGGCGGCGGCTATGGCGGCGGAACGAGCCCGCACCCGTTCGGCACCGGCGCATGGCGCGCCCCGGGCAACAGCACGAATACCTTCGCGCGCGAGTCGCAGATCGACATCATGGCGGCGAAGGCGGGCACGGATCCCGTGGAATTCCGCCGGAAGAACATGATCGATCCGCGCATGCTTCGCGTGCTCGACGCGGCAGCGAAGCGGTTCGGCTGGACGCCGAAGGCCGCGCCGAGCGGCCGGGGAGTCGGCGTCGCGTGCAGCCTCGACGCGGGCAGCTACAACTGCACGATGGTCGAGATCGCCCTGGACAAGGCGACCGGGCACGTGCAGGTGACGCGCGTCGCCTGCGTGCAGGACATGGGCGTGGTCGTCAATCCCGAAGGCGCGATACAACAGATGGAGGGCTGCCTCACGATGGGCCTCGGCTACGCCCTGTCCGAGGAAATCCACTTCAAGGGTGGCGACATCCTGGATCGCAACTTCGACAGTTACCAGATCCCGCTGTTCTCGTGGGTGCCGCGCATCGACGTCGAGATCGTTCCCAATCCGGACCTTGCGCCGCAGGGCGGCGGCGAGCCGGCCATCTGCGGCGTGGGCGCCTCGATTGCCAACGCGATCTTCGACGCAACGGGCGCGCGCATGTTCCGTATGTCGATGACGCCCGAGCGCGTGAAGGCGGCGCTGGCGAGAACGTAGGAAAGTCGTGAGTGGTGAGCAGCGAGTAGTCAGCAGAGGGCAGTCTGCGACAAGAAAGCGCCGTAAGCGCGGCGCTCGCTGCTGTTCTTCGTTGCGTCGTTGTCAGGAGCCGCCGCCCTGCGGCCAGTCGACGCGGAAGATCAACGCGTCGGGAAGGTTCTCGAACCACGGGAAAATGTAGCCCTCGGCGCCGAAGCGGCGGAAGTGAACGTTCTCGCGGTTCTCGTAGAGGGTTTCCGGGATCGACGCCACCAGGCGAACCGGAATCCCGGCCGCGGCGAACCGCCGGAGAATCGCCTCGCAGTCCTGTCCCCACACGGGCGCCCATACGCGGCGCCACACGATCCACCGCGCACCGTCCGCGCTGAATACGTAGCGCGGGAGATCGTGATCTCGAACGGCATCGTAGATGGGGAACGACGGCAGGACTTTCATGCCTTGCGGAAGCCCCGTGTGGAAATAGACCGCCTCCCAGTCGTAGTTCGTGATGACGATGTCTCCGGGGGCGGCATTGGCCGTGAGGAACTCGCAGATGCGCGCGATCACGCCCGGGTTCGGGCGTGCGAGTGATTGCACGTAAGCGATCTGCTGGGTCCGGAGGATGCGAGCCAGCGCCAGGGTCGGCTCGTGAACCGCGACGAGGTCGCCCGGATCCCGCAGGGGTACCGGGTCTGCCCAGAACGCCCACGGCGTGATCTGCGCGAACCTCGTGAACCCGAACAGCAGCATCAGCGCAACCCACCTCCTCCGGCTCGGTCCGCCCACCTTGGCGATCAGCAGGCCGGCGAGCATCATGCTGAACGGAATGAGCGCCGGCGTGTAACGCGCCCCCACCGCCCAGATCATGTCGCGCGACTGCGTCAACGCCATCGTCATTGCATAGGCGAGACCGATGGCGAGGGTGACGACCAGGAACGAGCGCTCCTCGGGCGTGAAGAGAGTGGCGCGCGTGGGCCCGCGGCGACGCCGCGCGGGAGCCGGCGGCGGCTGGAACCTGCGCCGGACGGCGATGAAGGCCAGAAGGATGATGACGCCGACCAGTGGCGTCACCGAGGCGCACTCGATGCAAAACTGCAGGAACCTTGGGACGGACTGTCCGAGATCGCCGACGATGGTCGAGTTCTCCCCGTACCCCGCTCGGGAGACCATCAGCCAGGGCACCACGTAGACGCCGATGGCCGCCGCGGCCCACCAGAACCATCTCCGCCGCCAAGGACTAAGGACCAGCCTTCTGACACACGAACACGAGGTCCTGGGACAGCCCCTTGAACCATCCAAGGCGGGATGCGCCGTGCTCCAACGCGGCAAGCAGGCGAGGCGGCAGGAACACGTGTCTGATCGTTCCGGGGAAGAGCCCGATGGTATAGGTGCGCACGACGCGCAGGCCGGCCTCGGCCGGCAGGGTGTCCACTTCTTCCTGCGTCATCGAAAACATGGCGTCGGGCCGCCGAAACAGGCGCATGACCCGGAGCTGCAGGCTCGAATGATTCAGGTGATTGTTGAACACCAGGCAGCCGCCCGGCGCGATGTGCCGGACCATCACGTGCAGCGCCTCGCGGCGAAGCGCCGGCTCGGCGTTCGGGAAGAAACGGAACGCCGTCACCAGGTCGAACTTGCGCTCACCAGTCGCGCGTCGCGCCAATGCCTATGGGGCCGCACGAGCGACCAAGTCTGGGGAGGCGGATTCGTGCGCGCTGTTCAAGCAGGCGCAGACGTGCGCAGCGGTGCGGCCAGCCATGCGAACCGACTAAGCAGCGGGCGTGCCAGCGTCCGCCGGCACCCGTCACCGGCTCATCGGCGACGTCTGGCCGCACGATGGCGCGGCCGGAATGCTGGGGGCGACGGGCAGCGGCGGAAGGTTCCGGGCGCCGAGCTGCTGATTGAAGGTAATCAGCGCCTGCGCGCCTTCTCCAGGCGCGGCCAGCGCCGCCAGCGTCTTGCCGCGCGCGATCGCCGCCCGCACGTCCGCCAGCTGGAAGTACCCGTCGTAACTGACCGCCAGCGCGTCGGTGACGCCCCTGGCGAGCTCGGCCTGCGCGATGAGATCTGCCTGCGAGGCCGCGATGCGGGGATCGGGCTCGACCGTGATCGTTTCCTCGTAGCTGCGGCCGGCGGCCGCGAGTTCCACGGTGTATCGGCCGGGCACCACCAGCGCGCCTTCGGGCTGCCGTACGACTCGAACGTGCGGCCGCCATCGGTCGAGCGGTACATCGACGTCTGCGTGACGTAGAGCACGTCGGGGTTTCGCGGGTCGGTGATGACGCCCACCGGCCTGATGCGTGGGTCGTCCGTCGTTCGTTGCCACGTCTCCCCACCATCGTCCGAGCGGAAGAGGCCGCGCGATCCCGCGAACACGCTTCGCCCCTGGGTGCCGGCGACGACGCCGAACGCCTGGCGGCCGATGGCCGGTCCGGGCAGGCCTTTCGCGGCAAGCGGCGTCCAGCTGGCGCCGCCGTCGGTGGACTTGTCGATCGCCGGCCCTGGCGGCGGTGCCGCGCCCTGTCCGGCTCCCCTTCCGCCGCCTGTCGGCCCGGCGCCGCGCGATCCGCCGCCGGGATACAGCGTCGCGTAGATGACGCGCGGGGCGTCGGGCGCGGCGACGATCGACGGGCAGCCGCTGGCTTGGTCGCGGAAGAGCACCTTGCTCCACGTTCTGCCGCCCTCCGTCGATCGAGCAGAAACGCGCAAGCTCGTGGGAGATCCGGCCGGGGGCAAAAAATGTGCGAACCTCAACGGCCGCGCGAGCGTCAAACAGAGTAGGAGGAGGTCTACGATGACCAAGGGGGAACCGACGACACGCCGGGTCGAGGAACTGAGGGAGATGCTCGCCGCCTACCGCCAGATGACGATTGAAGAAGTCGAAGCGAGCGACTGGGGCGACGTGCAATTCGAGATCGAAGAGGAGTTGTGGCGGCTCGAACAGGAACTGTTCGACGTGCGCCGCCGGCTGCAGGCCGCCTAGATCCCCGCCGCGTCCTCTTCGCCCGCGAGGGACCCTCCCCACCCCGGCAGTCCGACGGCCGAGACATTCCCGCGCCGAACCGGGCGGCCTACTCGTAGCGTAGCGCGCGCATCGGATCGATCCGCGACGCGCGTAGCGCCGGGAAGAATCCCGCGCCCATTGCGACGATCGCCAGGCCGACGACGGAGGCCGCCAGCACGCCCGGATCCCACCCCTTCAGCTCGTACAGGATCGAACCCGCGGACCACCCGAGCGCGATGCCCGCGCCGAGACCGACGAGGCCGCCGATGACGGCCATCAGCCCGACGCTGGTGAGCACCATCCGGTGCACGCGGGCCGGCTCGGCGCCCAGCGCCATCCGCAGGCCGATTTCCCGCGTTCTCTGCGCGACCGTGTAGGCCAGCACGCCGTAGAGGCCGACGGCCGCGAGCAGCGTCGCCAGGACCGCGAACGCGGTGGACAGCGTCGAGATGATGCGATCGAGAAAGACGTTCTCGCGCACCTGCTCGGGCATCGCGCGCAGTTGTTCGATGGGCAGGTTCGGGTCGAGCCGTGCAACCGTCTTCCTGATCGTCGACACCACCCGTTCGGCCGGCAGCGCCGTCCGTACGTAGAAAGTCAGAAAGCCGACGTCGGGGTCCTGACGGTACGGGACAAAGAACTGCGGCGGCACCTTGTCTCTCACCTCGCTGTACTTCGCGTTCCGCGCCAGGCCGACGATCTCGATGTCGAGCTTCCCGCCCAGTGAACTGGTGGACATCCGCTTACCGACGGCGCCGCGTCCAAGGTTGAACTTCTTCGCGAACTCCTCGTTGACGATCGCCACTTTCGGGGCGCCCTTGGCGTCGGCGCGCGTGAACTCGCGGCCGGACAGCAGCGGAACGCCGAGCGTCTGGAAGTATGCGGGAGCGATCTCGTTGAAGCGGGAGTTGACGTCGGTGTCGGGCGTCGCCTTGAACCCTTCGACTGCCACGTCGTTGCCCCAGTTGCTTCCCGCGAGCAGCGGGACGAGGCCCGCCGTCACGCTGCTGATGCCCGGCGTTGCCGCCAGGTCGTCCTCGACACGTTCGAACAGCGCGCGCGACCGGTCGGCGCTGTACCCGTTCAACTGCGGCGAGATGCTGAAAGTGAGGACATTGTCCACCTTCAGACCGAGATCCACCCGGCTGACGTTGAACAGGCTCCTGAGGAAAAGGCCGGCGCAGATGAGCAGCGTCATCGACAGCGCGATCTGCGCGGTGGCGAGCGCGGTCCGGAACCGCGCCGCCGAACGGCCGCCGCCCGGCTGCCCCGCCTGTCCCTTGAGCGCCGAGGCAAGATTGGTACGCGTCGCGTGCAGCGCTGGGAAGAGGCCGAACAACAGGCCCGTGAAGATCGTCAGGCCGCCGGTGAAGACGATCGCCGTCGGGTCGAGCTCGAACGTCGCGACCTTCGACGCTTCGGCCGGCATGAGCGACGCGATCAGGTGCAGGGTCCAGCGCGACACCAGCAGGCCCGAAAGGCCGCCGATGAGGGCGAGCAGGGACGATTCGACGAGCAGCTGGCTCACGAGCTGCCAGCGCCCGGCCCCAATCGACAATCGGACCGCCATTTCGGCGGACCGCGCCGCGCTGCGGGCCAGCAGCAGGTTGGCGATGTTGGCGCAGGCGATGAGCAACACCACGCCGGTGACGCCCAACAGCAGCAACAGCGTGATCTTCGGGGCGCCGGTGCGCAGATTGCTCTGACCGCGCGATCCGTCCTCCATGGCCACTTGCTTCGCGCGGAACCGCTTCATCGACTGCGCGCTCAGTCCTTCCTGGAGCGGCGACTCGACGTCGTTGACGATCGCGTGGTAGGCGACGTTCAGGAAGGTGTGCGCCTGCTGGAGCGACACGCCCGGCTTGAGGCGCGCGAACGCGTAGATCCAGTAACTGCGCCGATTCTCGAAACTCGTCGGCTGGCCCGGCGGGGGCGTCCCCATGCTCCACATGATGTCGCGCATCGTGATCGGCACGAAGACCTGGGGCCTGCTGCCGAGCGTCGTGCTCTGAAAGCCGCGCGGCCCAACGCCCGCGATCGTCATCGCCTGGCCGTTGACGATGAGCGTCTCGCCGAGGACCGCCGGGTTCTCGCCAAAGCGCGTCTGCCAGTACTCGTAGCTGAGAGCTTGTGAACTAATTCGCCCCGCGCGCGGCGCGAGCTGATGGTTCTACCGTCGTGCCAATCGGCGACGCGCTCGGAGTCGGCACGCGGGT
>Ga0315280_10000767_pt1 | contig 58581 bp, 71 predicted proteins | sample YL17G06_40_MG_FD_203697 | JGI IMG/M metagenome (GOLD analysis project Ga0315280, IMG submission 203697) | Sediment microbial communities from Yellowstone Lake, YNP, Wyoming, USA - YL17G06_40 | ecosystem: Environmental > Aquatic > Freshwater > Lake > Sediment | place: USA: Wyoming | collected... | reverse complement strand
CGCCCAAGACACTGTCTTCTATAGACACGACTTTGAAGTCTGGTACGATGAACATTGACAGAGCGTTTAGCGACGTTGTCTTTCCCGAGGCCGTCCCGCCGCCTATCAGGCAGGACATTTTCCTTTCGATCAGGTACCAGAAGTACGCGCCCATAAATGATGAGACGGTCCCGAATGAGATCAAGTCAGATATTGTTAGGGGATCTGCACGGAACCGTCTGATGGTGAAGGTGCTTCCTCGCCTAGTCACCTCGTGCCCGTAGGTTAGTTGGACTCTGCTGCCATCAGGCAGGCTCGCATCAACCATCGGCGAGGCGATTGAAATGTGCCGACCCGATACGTATGCCAGTTTGGTAACGAAGGAATCGATTTCGGCTTCGCCGCTAAAAACTATGTTTGTAGGAATCGACTCATACTCACGGTGCCATATGTAGAGTGGTACTCCAACGCCGTCCGCCGAGATATCCTCAATCATGTGATCGCGCATCAGCGCGTCGATCTTGCCAAAGTGCACATAGTCCCGTCCGATATAGTACATTAGTTTGTCCAGTGTTTCAGGCTCAATCAGGATCTTGTAATCCTTGATTATTGCGTCGACTTGTTCGCGGAGATACTTCTCGGCCTTCGCCCGATCACCTAGAGATTTTGAGTCGACTTTGAGTTCTTCGACGAGAATTGTTTTGATTTTGTTTAGGAGTTCTTTTTCGCTTTCGCGGAGGGTGGGCTCAATGATGAGGTATCGAAGGCCTCCAGTTTGAGGATCACGACTGATGGCCGCGTAGGAGTAGGGCTCTTGGAGGGGGTAGACTTCTTTGAAGGAGGTTGACCCCTGCGGGGTCTGGGGCTCTGTCGATGGTTCGGTGACTGTGACTGCGGTTTGTGGTGTTTTCTTCTTTGAGAGCTTGAGCTTGGCTAAGCCTCCGAATGGTGACGTTCTGCCCTGCCTCCGCTTGTTTTCTGTATGGGTTGTAATACGGGACCTAGATATGCATAAATATGTCTTAGAGCATATTTAAGCTTACTAGTATGGGTGCACGTAGGTGATAGCATGCGGTGCCATAGGAAAGCCGTAAGCACAGTCGTAGCTACAGTCCTGATGACAACACTCACCCTAACAATGGGCGTAATGGCATTCTTCTGGGCATCCCAAACCTTCGGACTCCAGATAGGCAGCGCAGGCGTCTATTTCAAGAACAGTTCCAACAGCCTTCTCGAGAGTTTAGTAATCGAAGACGTTTGGTTCAACTCAACCAACAAAGCATGGATAACAGTACGAAACGTAGGTACAATCGACGTGCGCATAGTCGCGATATACGCTAACTCAACTCTTCAATCAAGCACCAATCCCGCCTACGGATCAAGCGGGATCCTAGTCGGCGTAGGCAGAGCGGTCACAATCCAAGTCACAACAGGCTTCACGTGGACATCGCCCCAATTCGTCTACATCTCAGTTGCCACTTCTCGAGGAACGGTGGTAAGGGGGTATTGGAGCACCAGCAACTGAGGTGATAAAGATGCAGATTCTCAGATCTCGGAAGGCCGTAAGCAACATAATTGGCGGCGTCTTCCTGATTGTAATCATCATACTTGCGTTCAATGGGATCCTCTGGTTCTACACGCAGCAGAGCAACCTAATGTCACAAAGCCGTAGCCTCCAGCAGCTCCAACAACAAACAAAACTCGAACAAATCCAAGTAGTGAAGGCACTAGTCACATCACAAGGGAAGCCAAATTCGACTATACAGAATATCGGACCAATCGCGGTCCATATTGTTGATATGTTCATTACGGCGCGAACTGGAACCATCACGCACAGACAATACAGCATCAACTACTACATTGACCCGGGATCTACAGTGACCGGCATTGGCCTAAACACCGTCAGCAATCTCGACCCACAACAGACTTACGCTTTCACTTTCATCACTGAACGCGGCAACGGTGTTGGCGGTCTCTACACTCCCACACCCCAATTTACAGGATCCTTCGCGACTTTCGGGAACCTTGGCTATCTTAGTGTAAGCTTCACGCAGAATGGTTTCATGTATACTTCGCAAAGCCAGTCCACACCGACGCCGGCATGGGCGGTTTCGAAAAGCTCGGTATGCTGGGGGGGCAATGTGATCTTTTGGGTTACGTTCACGAACCATGGTGTCGCCAACGCCAATATTCTGCATTGGAGTATGGCTCAGTTGTGGGAGTTTCAATCTGGTGGAGGCGGTGGAACCGCCACTGATTTTTATATTGTAGGTACCGGCAGCACACCGTGGGACTTGATTCATTACGTAGACAATGCGATCATCGTTCCAGCGAGCACTACCGGAGACTACCAAACGGGGGGAACTCCGACGACCCTGCTGTTTGGCGCTGACCGCCCTTACAGTTACCCTTCACCGGTCGACCTTCACTGCTCCCTGAACGACGTTCTTGATTTCTTCATCGTAGTCTCATACACCTACAATGGGCAGCAGTACAATCAACTGACTCCTTATGCCGCAATGGCCGTGACGACAAACTAACCAGCTTCAAGGAGACGCTGGGTTGAAATGAAGCACGCTCTCGCCCCCGCACAAAACACACGCAGTTCATTGAAATCAGACGCGAGGCATGTCTTCAAGTCAAGAATGGGTGTCAGCGGCATCATCGGCGCCGTATTACTCGCAACGGTGATCATGCTTGCCATGAATACCGCGGCCTGGTACTCTGCCCAGCAGAGCAACTTCATCGCCTTAAATCGCGCAAGGCATCAGTTAGGTCAGCAAGCTAGTCTTGAGAGATTTCAGGTCCCCAAGATAACGATCCCCTCACAAGGTTTCAACGCTACCATCCAGAACATTGGCATCGTGTCAATTCACATCGTCGACATAATCATCACACAACGAACCAGTTCGATATGGCACAGATTCTACGGTGTCAATTACTACATAAATCCGGGCGCAATGGTCTCAAACGTCGGTCTGAACATTCCCGCAACACTTGATCAACAACAAACCTACACGATCGCATTTGTCACTGAAAGAGGAACACGGCTGATCACTACCTACAGTCCAAATCAACTCCTGATGGGCGATTATGCAACGTTCGGCAATGTCGGCTATCTTAGCATAAACTTCGACCAAGCCTCTTTCCAGTACACCTCCCAATCCCAACCCACATCGGCCTCAGCTTGGACGCCTTCGTCTCATGGGGCCTGCAACACCGGAATCGGCAAGGGACCGCTCTATGCGATAATATTCGTAAACCATGGGACCTACGATGCCATCGTCCAGAAGTGGAGCATAGCTCAACTCTGGTTGATGCAATCTCAAGTTGGAGGCGGTGGAGTCGCTCAGGATTTCTATATCGTCGCGCCGAGCAGTACACCGGGCAACCTAGGGGCTTACACTAATGGCGCGGTCACTGTGCCGAAGAGCGCCACCGGCGACTGGGAAACCGGTGGCACACCGACCACGATCCTATTGGGTGCAAACTCGATGGGCGGAACGAATGGACAGAACCTAGCTGACTGCGATGTTGGCTCCATCTACGATTTCTTCATCGTAGTCTCCTACCTGTACAATGGGCAGCAGTTCAACCAAGTAGTCCCCTACGCAGCATCAATCATAACATCATAAGTGAAACAAGTTGGAAGAAGAGACTCAAACGCTCACCGTCCACCTCGGCGAGATAACTTCAGATTCTCCGGAAGGAAGAAAGAACCCATTCTTCTGCACTCTCCAAATCAGTCGAGGCGGCATCATAGAAAGGGGGGTTTACGTCCGCATAGAAGACGAGACCTACGGCAAACAGTTCATTGGCCAGGTCATCGATGGACCATACTTCGTCAGAGACGACTCGGGCGTTCGCACATTATCTGGCGCGGATATCAGACCCCTCCAGAAATTATGCACAGTTGAACTCACATCCGTATCGACCAATGGCGAACGAGGTCTCGTTCAAACTAGACCATCGCCAGGCTCTAAGGCATTTGTGATGGATCCTGAGTCAGTTCAGGAATATGTCGGAGCCACAGGAGACCTTTCGCTGGGCAGGCTCGCTTCGGAGAAAGCGGTGAAGCTCCACATAAACTCGAAGACCCTCAACCGACACTTGGGAATCTTCGGAACGACAGGCAGCGGAAAATCAAACACACTCCAAGTCCTCACGGAAGAAGCATCCCGAGCAGGCCTCGCAGTCCTCATCTTCGACGTGGAAGGCGAATACGTGAAGCTGAACGAACCGACGACCAGCCTGATCAACGTGCTCAAGGAATTCGGAGAAGAACCAAGAAGAATTCGAGACCTACGAGTCTATTCCCCAATATCTAACGAACAGGCATCACCGACCCAATTGAAGTTCAGCATACCGTTCGCGAAGGTAAACCTCGAGGTCTTCAGCGAAATCTTAGGCCTAACCGCACAAGAGAGAATCATGTTCCTCGACATGATACGGAAGACCAAGGAATACCTAGGGTTTGAATCATACACGCTTCACACAGTCGTAGATCGACTATCAAAGCGATTGGAAGCGCAAGTGGAGAACCCTACTCTTCCAGAGGCCATCGCGGAGGCAAACATGAGCCTGTACACAAAACTCGCAGTCATCGATCGACTCGGCTTAATGGACGTCCCAGACACGTCAGAGTTAGAACCATCAGAACTCTTCGTACCCGGCCGCGTTTCCGTGTTTGACCTAAGCACATCGCTTGACGCAGTCAGAAACGTCGTGATCGCATACAGCTTGGACAAGATCTTCCGAGCCAAAATCGAGAACACGAACCATGAAGCCGACACTCCCATCTTGATACTTATAGAGGAAGTTCACACGTTCATTAGCCGCGAGAAACGGGATCAAATGCTCGGAACGCTTACGTTGATGAGCGAACTTGCACGCCGAGGTAGAAAGCGCGGCATCAGTCTCGGCCTCGTTTCACAACAACCAGCACGGCTACCGCCTGAGCTTTTCGAGACGATCAACACTCGAATCATTCATCGTCTAAGTTCAGCAGTGAACATCAAAGTCCTACGCGAATCTACTGGCAATGTCCCGGAGTCGTTGTGGCAGGCTGTCCCATCGCTAGGAAGGGGAGAAGCGTTAGTAGTCTCACCGGCATATCAGAGTGCAGTGCTGGCGCAGATAAGACCCGCCGCCACGAAGAGGTTACAGACAGAATAGTTGAGCAAACATGCTAACACTCGACGAACCCCTGCTCACCATCATATCACTGGGTCTGGCCCTCATAATGACGCTGCTCGCTCTGGCTACATATAATTCATACGAAACCACAAAGAAACGACTCTCACAAGTCGAAGCGGAACTCCAATCCGTACAGAAGAACTCTCAAGAGTTCAAAACCAAGACCGCTGAAGCCTTTGTTGACCAAAAATCATTGAGAGTCCGCATTGAAACGTTAGAAAGGAGTCTGGCGCTCGCTAATGAACAGTTGAACAAGGAACGAGAAGAGGCTGAGCGGTTGAGTACGAATTACACAAACTTACGGGCCGAATACGAGGCCACGAAATCGAATCTCACAGAGGCATACAAGCGACTGCGAGAGAACCCCTAAAGACTACCCTGCAGCCTTCAGAGCTTGCTTCAGCTTCTCGACGGCTTCCAGAGCACTACTCGCTTCTATGAGCGTTATGTTGTACATTGCGGCCAACTTCCTGCCGGTATCCATGATTGCTGGGATCGCCACTAGGATAGCCCGATCAGGATGCGCATCATATCGTTTAGCGAACAGCGTCGTGACCGAACTTGCATCTGCGAATCCTTCTGAGGACACAATATCTACTGCAATGGTTTCCTTCTTCTGCCCCGCCTCTAGTGTTCCAACAAGATCGAACCTATGAGCAGCGCCCGAGGCGCCAGGTAGGACGCCGGCAATTGTCACATTGTATCCGAGGCCTTCAAGAAGATCCTTCAGAGGTTTCATGAAGACTCCTCCGCTCTTTAGCTCGGCCTCGGCAGTCTTGCTCAGCCTATAAGCAAAAACGTCCTCCAGAACCGCATCTTCAATAACAAAGAAGTGCTTGCACTTGCCACACACATGAAATGACTTGGGTCGGTCAAAGGCCTTCTGGCAGCTTCGGCACAAGAACCAGGTCCCAACAGTTCGATGGGTGATACCAAGCTCTCCTAGCGTTCGAGAGCAACGCGGACAAATGAGTTCGTTGCCTTTCTTGAAGTTGTCTTCCTTATCGATAACGCCACATGCTAGATGCTCGAACAATGCCTTCTTTTCTATATCGATGGATCTGCAGTGAGGGCAACAGTAGTGGACGGGCGTCTGATGTGAGTTGCATTTGGGACAGAGGACAAGCTTACTGACGAAGCGTCCATCGAGAACACCGCAACCAGCCAAGTCTTCCAGCCATTTCCTAACCTGCGCGGCCTCGTCACCGGTTATTCTTTCGGCGTCTAGATATCTCACGCCGAATTCCTGATCAGGTGATGGGAGCAGCTCGGATTGACTTCCGGTCAGCAAGTAGTTGGCAAGCAACTGAACTTTAGGTTCGAATAGGACCAGCGGCTTGCCGGCAACCACTTGAATCTGTCCTCACCCCTCGAATCGAGCGCTACCTTTTATTTGATTTATTGGCGTTGGAACGCCTTATCAATCCATGCTGCGTTCTGCCTATTCTAGTGTTTGTACCTTGCGAGTGAAGATCCAAGGCACATTGCTCAGAGTAAACGAGGATGCCGTCAGGGACAAGACGGAACTTACCATAAAAGTGCGCACAACCAAGCTTGAGAAACTTGGAGTACAAACTAAGAGTCTAGTTGGAAAGGAAAACGCAGTCACCGTTTCACTGGAAACCTGAACGCGTCATTCAATTCGTCCCCTCTGTCACGTTGGTTCCCAGCATCTCCTTCAGAACCAAGAACCTGCAGGCTATTTTACGCTCGCGGCTTCTCCATTGCAGGCAATGTACTCCAAACCCTATCGAATAGCTGTTCGTGCAATCCGACCAAAAGCTTATTCGTAGTCCAAATCGCACTGTCCGACCCACGATCTGTTCTGAGGTCCTCAGGTTTGGCCTCAATCACAACAAGCTCCCTAGAATCAACTGTAAAGAAACTCTCTCCGAACGGTTTGTCTAGGCTCTTGAACGAAACAACTTCTGCAAACTGATTTGCCACGCCCTTGTTTTCAAAGGACTGAGGAGCAAGCACCCTTACAATCGCGCCCCGTTTCTTTGCCTTCTCGAAAATTCCTGAATGTGCTTTGTAGGCACGAATTAATCCCGCTGCACTTGTGCAATAGTTTACCGCTTTAGTCGCTTCGCCCAATATTTGATTGATTTTGTTGAGGATGCTTTGTCTTCCGTCGATCTGCCAGAATTCATTTGACTCCTTCGGAATGTCGCGTTTTACGAATTTGCTGGATTCGAATGCTACCGAGAGTGATTGAACTACTTCTTCGGACGCCTTCAAGTCGCTGTTCATTTTGGTAACCAAGGGGACGAGAACCTCGCTGGGGGAACGAGGAGCATATGTCTCTGGCTTTCCGGGAGTGACACGCACCAAGCCCTTTTGCTCTAACTCCTTCATCGCCCCGTAACTTTTCGTTCGTGGTACTTGACCGAAAAAGCTGACTTCACTGGCTTTGAGTGGCCCCATCTTGATTAGCGCTAGATAAATGCGCGACTCGTATTCTGTCAAACCTAGGCGACGTAATGCTGCACTTTCTCTTTCTTCAATCGCCATACTCCATGTCTCCGGTTCTCTGAGTCGTGCGCAGTCTAAACCGATGTTATCTCCCGTTTACCTTGAACAACTCGGTGACATTTGCTCTTTGCTCATGACCCGTTCAACATAGGCATTCACAAGGCATGCCGTATACATGATTGTGTCTGAACTGCAGACTTGCGTGGGAGATGTTCACGCCGTTCTGTCCTCCACTCTGAGGATTCAGCCGGTGCACATCCGATATTTCGTCATTTTGGCGCTGATCGAAATGAAATGGTCTCCACTCTATCCCGGCCTTTTTTGAAAGAGACGGATTCTTCCCTAGGGTACGTGTTACCCCTTGAGTACCGATCTGTGACCCATTCTTCTAGAACCTTGGATAAGCGCTTGGCAAGGAGCCTTCGGCATTCTTCCATGTCACCGCAGAGTGCAAGCTTTGGATACACCATGCATATCCAAAGCGCAAACAAAGCAATATCGGGGACGAAGTATGACGCTAAGGATCAAACCAGTCAAACTCAACAAGTCGATCTATTTCAGAGTTCCCAACGACATCGCTGACCTTCTCAACGTAGACCAACTAACCGAGGTAACCTTGAATCTCGAGGACAATCCAGACAAGTTCCTCCTCGTCTACTCGATTAACAAACTACCACAAAACGATTTGGAACATCTCTATCGTCGAGCCAAAATGCCAGGAGAAATCTCGGCAGCTCCTCGTCCCCAAACACCATGATCTCAAGGTAGAGATAGTCTCGACCAACAATTCAGAAAAACTCAGCTTCCGCGCGCGACATGCCCTCAGCCGTCTCGACCTGAGAGTAACACTCAAGCGGTTCATGGTTGAGTGTTAGAAAGGTTTCCCCCCATTTGAAGGAACCAAGCATTCGACCCGCATCGCCCTTGAAACCCAAAATGTACAACGCCGCAGCAAGAGCCTCGACCGATGACAATTTGTGAAGCTTAGCGTAGTTGATGGGGTTCGAAGCCAACAAAGCCGGGAGCCGCCTGCCTGTTCCTAGCAACCGGGTTCCGAACACATCTTGAGCCCTCTCCCAAGAACAATCCACCGCGACCAACCCGTACCTGTCGGCGACCATTCTATCACTTGGCAAGAGCACGCGGGATGCCAGAGGATTCAGGACCAATGATCCACGCTGTATTCGACCTACCCTGTACAACGGCAACGCCAATCCTAACCTGCTCAGCTTGGCCGCGGTGCATTTTCTTGGATCATCCTGTTTCAACAATAGAACATAAAGCGTGGGACCAGAGGAGACCTTGTCTTCGCGCAAGACTAGCCATCAAATTGCACTATTGAAGTCGCTGCTCAAAGATTCTCTTATGCGACATCGGATCGTTCATCACCTTGGGAATGTGTTCAATCAGATCGACTGGCGTCAGATGGTACCCGAATCGTTCTTGTGCGAAATCTCCCGCGGCTCCGTTTATGAAGGCTCCAGCTACGGCAGCTCTATACGCGTCGACACCTTGGGCCATTAGACCTGCTACGATGCCGGAAAGAACGTCACCAGTTCCTCCAACCGTCATCCCAGGATTCCCGGTGTTGTTCAATTTCGTCTGGGTTCCATTCGAGATCAAATCTGTATGACCCTTCAGAAGAACGGTGCCTCCAATCTTTGCTGCGAACTCCCTCACTTCCTTTGAACGAATCTTCAAGTCCCTTGAAGGAGATTTCCCAGATATTGCCTCGTACTCGCCACTGTGAGGAGTGACTACAGTCGAGCTGTCGAACACCTTCTTCCTCAGAATGCCCAAGGCCTTCAACCCGTCTGCGTCAAGCAAGAGAGGCTTTCGTGATTGACGAGCAAAAGCCACGATCTTGCGAACAGCTGTTACGGTCTGCTTGTTGAGTCCCAATCCAGGGCCGATTGCGATCGCGCTCGCCCTCTCCAATTGTTCACGAAGGATGCGGAAGTGCTGAGGTATCAAGTTGGCTCCGGGGAGTTTCACCGTGATGAGGTTCGGTGAGATCGAAGCAATTACTTGTGCGGTTTTTTCAGGGGCAGCTACAAAGACGAGATCTGTGCCTGTTCGGTAGGCCGCTGAGGCTACGAGAGTCGGGGCACCACTGAAGACGTCACTTCCGCCTATCACTAGCAGGCGGCCGAATTGTCCCTTATGCGCATCAGGAGACCTCCGCATGGTGACAGCATCCACATCTCCCGGGCCTGCGAGCAAATCTGCCTCGGGCGGAATTCCAATATCCGCTACTTTGATTTCACCACAGAACTCTTTCGCTTTCGCGAAACCTCTCTTCATAGCATGGAGTGTCACGGTGAGATTGGCGCGAACGGCTTCGCCTAAGACTTCGCCGGTATCAGAATCTATTCCGGTGGGAACATCAACGGCTACCTTGAAACCCCTGCTCGAGTTGATCACTTCAACCGCTCTTAGGATTGGTTGGCGAAGCTTGCCCTTCACCCCCGTCCCAAGAAGAGCGTCTACGACGACATCAGATTCCGATTCGGTAAGCATCGATGAATCTTCGAATTCCTCGATCCTGACGGTGGATATCATTGCCTTGAGCGCCAACCAGTTGCGACGGGCGCTATAATCAGCAACACTCTCACCTTGCCCTACGAGCCGGTAAACGACTTTGAAGTCGCGACCAGCCAAATGTCGGGCCGCAACCATTCCGTCGCCACCGTTCCGTCCTGTCCCACCATAGACTATGACTGAACTCCCCTTTCCGAAACGAGAAGTTATCTCATCCGCCACCGAACGGCCAGCGTTCTCCATCAGTTGAAGCGTTGAAACTCCGAGATACTCCGAATTCCTGTCCAATATGCTCGCTTCAAGTGCTGTCAGACCGATTTCATTTCGAATCAAAGAATTGGCCCCGCACTGTCACACTTAGCAAGCTGGTAAACGTTGTGGACCCTGGTGGACACTATTGAACGGTGGCTCGCATTTAGAAACCCGGCAGTTACAACGATTTTAAATGGATGCGTATCGGAGTGCAATTTACTTCTTTTATAACTGGGAAGGGTTGCATGAAAAGACGTATATTGGAAAATGGTGTTCGCTATAGTCGGGTGTCGAATTCGGGCAGGATTGCGATCATCAGCCTGGTTAGCGCTTCCGAACAAACCAATGTCCCTGAAAGCGAATTGGTCAATGAGGTACGCAGGGTACTCAAATCAAGTAGCCTCTCAGAATCGTGGAGAGTGGAGAAGATAGCGATTCTTGACGAGTCGACGGCAACCGTGAAAACGAGCTATCCAAGAACTCAGCTCGCGAGGAATCGGATACCTTAGCAAAAGTGAAGATTAGGCAAATCCTTTTTAGCAGTACTTGGAAGAAGGAGGCTACGACGAGGTTCTGTAATGCCATTAGCCTTCGTCCTGATAAATGCCGAGATCGGTTCCGAAGACGAAGTAGTCGGCGAACTGCGTAAGCTAGGCAACGTCAAAGAGTCGTATGTCGTGTACGGCGTCTATGACATTGTAGCGAAAGTCGAAGCAGACTCGATGGACAAGCTGAAGGAAATCGTGACTTGGAAGATACGAAGGCTTGACAAAGTCCGCTCAACCCTCACAATGATCGTCGTAGAAGGAACCTAACCAACTCGCAAGTCCGAACATAGCGCTAATGACCGACTAGGTCTACAATTGTGCAACTGCAAGCTCTGTTAACTTGTCGGCTCATTGCTTTCACTGACCTCTCGTGCCTAAAAGAAGCGGAAGGTGGCGGCTAAATTATGCGGGCGGTCAAAGCAGTTCAACAGCATTACACGCCCGGGCCCGAGATTCTACAGATGCTTGAACAGTTCCGCCAAATGATGAACGACTGCGTACGGATTGGGCTTGCTGAAAATGTGACCAGCCTCAAATCACTCTCCACGAAAGCTTACAATCAACTTGCAACCTACGATGCTATGAGTTACTACAAACTCTGCGCGATTAGCAAAGCCACTGGGATCTTGCGAAACTATCGTAAGGCTAGAAGGAAGAATCCGGAAACAAAGGAACCTTACGCACGGCAGCTGCAGTTGACAACCTGTTATGGTTTCAAGATTAAAACGATAGAAAAGGCGCTCTTGCTGCCATTCAAGCATAAGCAACCGTTATCCATCCCGTTGAACGCGCACGTCCTGCGCATCCTGTCTGAACCGAACATCCAAATCCGCTCCGTCACATTAACGGAGGAACAGTTGAGTATCTCCTACGCGAAGGAGGTTCAACCAATTCAACCGCGCGGCCTAATTGCCATTGACCGAAATCTCGACAATTTGACGGCTGCAGACTCAGATGGGCAGATAACGAGAAACGATGATTTGGCTAAGGCGACGGAAGTTAAAGAGATGTACTGTGAGATTCGCTCGCATATGCGGCGAAACGATCTGCGCATACGCCAACGGGTCACTGGAAAGTACGGGCGTAAACAACGCGAGAAGGTGAAGCAGATTCTCCACCACGCCTCAAAGCAGATCGTTATGCACGCCAAGGAGAAAAAGTTCGGCGTAGTCATGGAGAACTTGACTGGTATAAGGAAACTCTACAGAAAAGGAAACGGTCAGGGTCGAATGTATCGTGGCCGAATGAACTCTTGGAGCTACGCAGAGCTTCAAAGACAAATCGAGTATAAGGCACGATGGGAAGGCATACCTGTTATCTACGTGAATCCGAGCGGTACATCAGCGAAGTGTTCGATATGTGGGTGTCGCATGGTGACAATGCCCGAAGAGAACCGAACCCTGAAATGCCGTTCCTGCAGATTCACGGTTGACCGAGACGTAAACGCCGCCAGAAATATCTTGGCGAGAGCCCTGAGGTTCAGGGCCATCGCGTCTGCAAGTGAAGCGATGGTAGAAGAACCCCAGCGTAGGGTAATCTTGAAAGTTGATGCAGACGAGTTAACGAAATCGGCGAGTTAACGTGAGCCGACAAGTCAACAGAACCCAACTGCACATAGGAATAGATGATACAGACTCCACGAAGGGCGGCTGCACAACATATGTCGCAGCGCGTATTGTAGAAGAAATCACGAAAATTGGAGCTCAATTCATAGATTACCCTAATGTCGTCCGCCTTAACCCAAACATACCATACAAAACGCGAGGGAACGCAGCAGTAAGTCTTCGGGTAATCATATCGAAGGACAGTTACGACTCAATACAAGAGACGGTTCTGGAAGAGGTTGAAGAGAACAGCCAACTAGGCATGAAGGGCACTGACCCCGCAATTGTCCTTCTTAGAGGCGCTGTTTCAAGAAAAATGAAGGAATTCTCCAGTAGAGCTCTTTGGGACGTCCTGACACAAGAAGAAGCATTGAAGATACTGAAATCAAGTGGAGCAAGAGCTGCGGCGTACGGCACCAAGTTGGGTCTGGTGGGTGCGGTCGCGGCGATTGGGCAAACCCTAGATGAAGATCACACCTTTGAACTCATTGCGTACAGACAGAGGAGGAATTGCGGCAAACCCAGACGCGTGGACGAAGCGTCCGTCATAAGAATGGATAGTTTGACAAAGTCTGGAACCTTCAATAACTATGATTTCGAGAATCGACGCATTCTAATCACACCACACGGGCCTGACCCAGTCCTCGTCGGTATAAGGGGAGAAGAACCTGACATCGTACGGCATGCGTTTCATTTGATCAAGATACAAGAGGAAGTCGAAAGGTGGGTGATCTTTCGAACTAATCACGGAACAGACGCTCATTTCCAATCTGCCCCGGACAGGAGCCGATTGATGCCAAACCGCCCCGCAGTTCTCAGAGGCTATGTTGAAGGGTTACCTACCCACATTCGCGGTGGCCACGTCTTTTTCAATCTAAGATCTGAGAACGGGAGGGTCCGTTGCGCTGCATTTGAACCGACTGGCGGGTTTCGGCAAATTGTAGCGAAGCTCCTTCCCGGCGATGAAGTTACTGTTTTCGGGGCAGTCAAGAAGAGTCGAATACACTTCCCGCTGACGATCAATCTAGAAAAAGTCGAGATACACAAACTGATTGACATCCCACGTCTTGAGAACCCGACATGCCCAAAGTGCCAGAAGCACATGAAATCAGCGGGCAAGGGACAAGGATTCAGATGTGAAAGATGCTCACTGGTTATGCGTGATGGCGTAAAGCAGTCGGTTGAAGATCGAAGACCACTACTCCCCGGCGTTTATGTTCCGACGCTGAAGTCGCACAGGCATTTGACTAAACCCCTAATTCGCTATGGTAGGGAGAAGAAATGTTGGGATGGCCGAGCGCCTCACGGCCAATGGCATGAACCTTGACCGCGAGGCTTGTCACGAAAACTTGCCAGTCTTAATTTTTCTTTTCTGACGATGCGCGCGTTGAACACACACCTTTCAACCCGAAAAAATGCCCTATCTACGTGGACCAAAAAATAAGATGGAATCAAACGCAGTTAATGATGAATGGCATTATCACCAGCTGCTGGCGAGTGTTCGCCAGTTAAACGCCTGAGGAAACGTGTTCTAACATACCCTGACTGCTGGTGGCTGATAGTAGTAGACTTGGCAACAACAATAGGGCTGCGGCGGTGGGCAATAGTATACTTCCGGAGGTTGAGGCACACAGCATTCTACTGGCATGCAGCATTGAACAGGCGTATAGCACGTGTATCTCAAAGCTGGTCTCGGAACTGTGAAGTAAGGCAATTCAGATCTTTCTCACCAGCGTGGTATAAAGCGGATAAGGCTTCTCATACTCCACGGCTAGATATTTCGTTATTTGCGGCAAAGTCAGCCGTCGAAGGACAAGAACTTTGCAAGAGAGTGTTCAGATTAGGTCTGGCTTGGTTTTGCTACAGCGAGTTTCCGGGGTGTTGCCGGATCCTGGCGGGGGAGAATAAACTTCAATCAGGCAGTCGTACGTTTGGGACCATCGGCGGTGGGAGTACATGGTCGAACCGGATGTGATGAATCAACCTGCTTTGGCCGAAAGCCTGTCCGTTCGTTGGCGAACCACAAGCCCTGTTCAAGCACCCCGAACCTTTCTGATCAATTGAAGTCACACGAGCGGTGCGTATTGGTGCCGTCCAACCAAGTCAATCTCCTTGTGCTCCTTCCGCCAGAGCTAATTGGTTTGAGAATATTCGCTCGCAAGTTAGGCTCCTTGGCTCGGATGATAATGAGGGCGTGAAGCGCGACTCAGAATCGTCACATAAAGCAAGCCTAAAATCGTGCGCAGAGGTTTGAAGGCGCTTGCTCTAGCGGGGTGGGGTAGCCAGGTTTAACCCGCAGAACTTTGCGGACGGCTCATATCCTGGCGAGAAACCCTGAGATTGAGCTGAAAGCTCCTCAATCGGTGGTTCGAAAGGCGAGGCGAATGCGCCCGAACATCCACCCCCCGCTACCAAAAACCCTTCTCGAAAATAGTCATTCTCGAATGCAAAACCGCTCATTCGCATCACCGCATTCCGGGATGGATTTGATTCTCTTTTGTCAAGAAATACGCTGTCAACGCTTCCATTGGAAGGTTTCATAACACCCAAAATAGAAGATTCTGTGAATAGTGGGCATCATGTATTTTGCAACACCTGGTCCCTCCAGACCACTAGGCGTAACGATCTTAGTTGTCCTCCAAATCATCGCGGGCATCGTTGACATAGTAATCGGGCTTCTGTTGGCTTTGGTCTACGCGATAGCTGCATCTTTTCTAGGTCTGGGACTGAAAGGGTTCGCTGCCCTTGTCCTACCATCGTCCTTGCTATTCTTCGCCATGGGCGTCTTCTCATTCATTCTAGCCTATGGTCTCTGGACAGGTCAAGGATGGGCGTGGACCTTCAGCGTAATTCTGGCGCTTATCGGATTAGGGATCAGTACGATTGGATTGTTCCTCGGAGATTACGCTAACATCATTCCGATCTTATTCTACACGCTGATTCTCATCTACCTGATGACTTACAATGTTCGAGCGTTCTTCGGAAGAGGATTAGGATATCCTATGCCATATCCGGGCTACGTCCAGTCGCCGCCACCGCAACCAGCACCCCAATATCAGCAGCCAACCTACTATCCAACTCCTCCACCACCAGCCCAAACAAGTTATCGTCGACCTAGCCTTTTCCAGAGGACACCTGGTCCTCTACAAAGAACCGGCATGTGCCCCACCTGCCTTTCCCCTGTCGAGATCGGCGCACCCTACTGCGTACGCTGCGGATCACGCCTAAGATAGATTGAATTCCAAATCGCTCTACGCGCCTAGCCAATCTGGAAGACTATAGAAGATAGCTTCAGCTACTCTCCGTTCATGCTCGTCCAAGGTGCAGTAGCAACCACCACAAGCGGGGCATTTGTCGAATCCGCAATTCTCGCAGGCAAGCTCTAAATTGTGATTGAACAGTCTACCGCATTTGAAACATTGAAAGCTCAAAGCTTTTCCAGAAATATTGGACATATAGGCGTCTCTTGGTTGGTGGGGCGGGAGGGATTGTCATGATCGTGATGCGATCATTTTGAACCCTCGATCACCGGTGTACTCGCCGTATGGGTTGTGCGGTCCCGAGACCGGTTTCAAGGCGATTTTCCTCGCTATCTTAGACCAAGGTGTCCCCACGAAGGGTTGACTCGCGGTCTGGACCACCGCCCCTAGCCCCCTAGAGTTAGGACACTACATTAAATGCTTCCGAAACAAAGGGGAAAAATCTGAGTCGACTGTTTACAGTCTGATTTTCGGTTTCAGCGCCGTCTTCTCGTGTGAGGCGTCTCGCTTCCTGCGGAGGTATGATAGGTATTCGAAGGCTATGAGCGCGGAGTTGCTCACATCCTCATCCTTGTCTTCTATTGCTTTCTCCAGTTGAGCGACAGCGGAATCATCTCCTATAGAACTCAATGCTACTGCAGACTCGTGTCGAACGATCGGGCTCTCGTCGTTAATCATGGCGTCAATTAATGAGGGCACAGCCGATCGATACCCCAACTGTCCCAGGGTAAACGCTGCTTCATGTCTAGTCAATGGGCTCGGATCCTCTCGTAGTACTCTGCACAGAGGCTGCCCCTTTGAGTTCTCCAACAGACTGATGAAGTGGGCGAGATCCTTTTCTTCGAACGCTTCTTCCAGTTCTGCAAGAGTCTTGTAATCCCCCTCACTCATTCTCACCTCGGGCATGGGCGTTTCTCCTGCAAAGTCGCGGTCCGTGTGAGGAGTTCCTCAAATAAACATTCCCAACGAAGAAGAGTCGCCAGTTTCTCAAAATTGACGGTAACTACAGTTTTTTAAACAGAAGATCATGCATTAGATGTCTGCAAGCCAATTCTAGGCGGTAATCGATTGTTACGTTCATCGGAGAGAGTCAGCGCCGGCATCTTTGATGCCGCTTCAGCCCCGGTTAGACTACAAATTCTGCGACTACTTTCAACCAAAGGCCCGCTTCAGTACACGGAGATAATGTTCCAGCTAAAATTGGACCCAGTTCGTGATGCTGGCAAATTCGTTTACCACTTGCGGAGCCTAACGGATGCGGGGTTGGTTACGCTTGAGAAGAAGACGAAGAGGTACGAGATCACAGAGCTCGGCCTTATGATCGTATCCTTCGCGAGGGATATGGATGAATATGTCAACGTGAAGCGCGGCAAGCTCTACGTCAGGACTTCGAGACTCGCAATAGAGGAATTTCACCGGAACAAGATCGCGAGATCATTAGTTGTTGAAGCAGGCGTTCCGCAGGAAATCGCGGATGAGATTGCAGCCGAAGCAGAAGACCGGCTCGTACGCCTGAAGACCGCATATCTTACCGCTCCTCTGATTCGCGAGTTCGTGAACGCAATCCTGATCGAGAAGAAACTGGAGGAATACCGCCACAAGCTTACCCGCTTGGGTCTACCGGTCTACGACGTAGCCCAACTCATAAAGGAGGCAGGAGAAAAGCAGTTAAGCGCTGATTTCGTTCATCGTTCGTCCGCAAAGTCAGTTCTCTCAGAATACGCCATACTGAACTGCCTTCCGCACAAACTCTCGGATGCTCACTTGTCTGGTGCAATTCACATAGCGAATCTTGAAGACTGGATTTTGAAGCCGAATGAGGTCGTTCATGATATCAGATTCTTCATGAAGAACGGTCTACCTGGCATGACCGCGCCTGAGACATTCGAGTCCGCTCTGGCGCTCATCAGACAACTGCTGGAGATTGGGACTGGTGAAATCTCTGGCGAGCAGACTTTGGAGTTCTTCAACGTCTTCCTCGCGCCATACATCGGTGGAAGAAGACTTGACGATGCTACGAGGGCGCTGTACTTTTTCTTTGCATCTATGCGTCGGGATGGTGTGTCGCCAAATCTGCAGGCAGGCGTTTCAATAGTAATAGAGCTACGAATACCTGAATTTCTCTCCAAAGAAGACGCGATCGGCCCTGGCGGAAAGATCGTGGGCCACTATAGCGACTTTTTAGACGAGATTTCAATTCTGGCGGAGGCAACATTGGAGGCGTTTCGACTCCTCTCACAACCAAGACCGCCGATTCAACCTCATTTGCTAGCGAGAATCAGGCGCGGCACTCTTAGTGATGATAAGGTCCAAAGGACCTTGGAGAAAGCACACGAGCTGGCTTCTACTCGAAGCATACCTTACTTCGAGCTATGCAGCGATGAAGAGAAGAGCTCTTACTCAGCCACGGGCCTTAGACTAACTGACGATTGGAGCGGTCAATGGGACGCCGACTGCATCAGGACAGGCAGTATGGATACAATCTTCTTGAATCTCCCGCGAATAGCATACGAAGCCAAAAAGAATGATGAGAAATTCATGTCTCTTATGAGGGAAAACTTGAGCTTGGCGATTGAAGGATTCGTGGCCAAGAAGAGATTCATCAATGAGAGACTCAAGCAACCTTTGTTGCCGTTGTTGGCCGGTAGAGGAGCCCCAGCTCCATACTTCTACGAGAGGAATTCATCTTACAACCTCTCCTTCGTAGGATTAAGCGAAGCCGTTGAAGCACACACAGGCCTCAGGATCGAACGCGATAAGGCAGCTCCCGAGTTTGGGCTGAAGGTCTTGCAAGAGCTATCGAAATCGACTAGATCAGCCTCAGAGGAGTCTGGGATGAGGATTTGCGTTTCACAGCGGCCCGGGGACGAGGCTGCGGGGAGACTTGCGGAGCTTGATGTCGAGCAGTACGGGAGGGCAGTGATCGTTGCCGACGGATCAAGAGGCTTGTTCTACTACACCGACTTGCCAACAATCCCCTTATCCACGAAGGTCCCAATTGAGAACAGATTCTCGATCGAATCCAAGTTTCAATCTGCTACTCCCGGAGGACACCTAAACCTAGTTTGTACCTCGCCCGAGCCCGCGGCCGGCGCTGCCCTCATGAAGATGACGCAGGCAGCGTTCGATTCCGCTTGCAAGTTCCTAACTTATACTTCGAACTATTCGGCTTGCGGTGTATGCAATCAGGCTGACCATGGAATCCTGCCGAAATGTAGTAAGTGCGGGTCGGACAACCTCGTCTATCTTGGTCGATCTTCTTCGGGGATGTTGCCATTCAGCCTTTGGCCTGAAGCGAAGAAGCGTAGTGTCGAAAAGAGAGTAGTGTATGGTTAGGGAATCTAGCTTATGTAATGACGACTGCTTCTTTCCAGATCAGGCACCACTTCGACCTCAGGTGCTTCCGAGGGAATGTCGTCAAGCGAGACCTGTGGGAACATGGCGCTAGGGCCTTTCGAGGCAATCTCGGTTGCTGGATGGTCCGGCCCGAAGGCGTCGTGAGATACTTCGTAGACCAGCCTTCTGACGTCGCGTTCTTCTACATAGCCCAAGGCGTGGAGGTACTCGTGGAGGAGAATCGAATACACGTACGAGTTGATTTCCCTAAGCGACCGTGCCCCGTGAGTGACCATGTCGAGCGTAGTGCGATTCATCACGATTCCGTTCGTTCCCATCGTGTGAAAGGCACCAATATGCTTAGGCAACTTGGCAAGGTAGAGCATCAGTCCTGCCCTACGCCGACCCAAGGATTGTTCCGCGCTCTTCTTCACTAACTCAAACACGTCGCTAAAATTCTCACATGAATCTAGACGCTCCGACATTGAGACCATGTACAGACCCTCCCTAGTCCTTCTCAGCCTTCTGCAGAAGATCTCTTACTTTCTCAACGAAGGCTAGATACTCACCGAGTATCGTCTTACCAATAGGCGTGAGATCGTATAGGCCGTCCGACAACTCATTGATGATTTTATGTGTCCTGAGCAAGGGGACATTCTCGTAAATCAGCTTCGGATTGATTTCCTCCCGGAAATGTTTCTTCCCACGCGGGGCTTCTAGGAGATAAAGAAGCATCTTCACACGCGTCTCGTTGCATAGTAGATCCATAAGCTCCAACGCTTCCCGGAATGCTTTCTCTAATCCTCGGTCACGCCAGTTCAAGTGTTCAATCACGAATTTACCTGTCTCAACGGCGTCACCGAACTTGGCATCTATAGAACCAGCATCGACCTTGAACGGATAGAGAACCAGCGCCTTCGAGTTATCTGATTCATCAACCATCTCTAGATCCCTGAACAAAGATTCCTGTGGCGGCTGTGTTTCACAAAACACGGCAATCAATCCCTCGTCGCTGACACCGACCAGGTCTGCCGTCAGTCTATCCGCGTGCTTCTCTGGGTTGTAGAGGACTGCGTCGATGAACGTGTCAACGTCGCCTTCCTCCGAGAGCGACCTAGCGGCATGGAATTTCTCCATCAGGTGGAGTTCGCTTTCATCCTCTTGGGTTCTGAAGTCTTCGCGGAAGGCGGCATAGTCCATTACATGCATAGGGAGGACTCTGCGTTTTCGCGATGATGGGAGAACTTCGAGTCTCATACTTGTTCTCTGGATATCAATGACCGAAAGTCATGATATAAGCGTTACCTTAGGTAACATATACGCACTAACTCAAGGCACCTAAAACCAAACCTATCAGACTCATCCTAACAAGCAAACCATACCACACCTGCTTGAAGTATTTCGCATGGGGTGTGGCGTCGATGTTGTAGGCGATCTCGTCGACCCTTGGCAACGGATGCATAATTATCATTCCTGGCTTTGCGGAGGAGAGGTCTTCCGCCGCAAGCCGGTACGAGCCACGCACTTTCTCGTAGTCTTCCAGCGAACCAAACCTTTCCTTTTGAATGCGGGTCATGTAAATGACGTCCACACTCGGAATAATCTTGGCCAAGTCTTCCAGTTCCTGGACTTTGATACGACCGCTAACTTCCTCGAGCACCTCTTTTCTCATTCTAAGAGTTGATGGAGATACTAGGTAGAGGTTTGTGTCGTATAGTGAAAGCGCGTAGGCTAGGGAGTGGACGGTTCGACCGTATCGGAGGTCTCCGGCAAGCGCGATGTTCAAGCCGTCTATTTTTCCAAGTTCCTTTCGGATAGTATACAAGTCAAGCATAGCTTGAGTGGGATGCTCCTCCGCACCTGTCCCAGCATTGATGACTGGAACGGAAGCGAATTCTGCCGCAAGACGTGCCGCGCCCTCGAGAGGATGCCGGATAACCAGAACGTCTGCATAACTCTCAACGACTCGAACCGTATCGGCGAGGTTCTCTCCTTTCTCGACCGAAGTAACCTTCGGCTCAGCGAAACCTATGCAATTGCCACCATACCGGTACATCGCCGATTCGAAGCTCAGGCGGGTGCGGGTGCTTGGTTCAAAGAACAATGTGGCCATAATCTTTCCATCGAGAGTGTGCGAACCTTTCCGGGCCATCGGTTCTACAACATCGGTCATTTCGAGAACGTAATCGATCTCTTTACGTGAGAAGTCCTTGATGGATACGATGTCTCTTCCGGCGAAGTCCATTAAAGCGCGCCCCTGACTTGTTACTTTGCATGGTTAAATAATTGTTGGGAAGGATAGAGTTGCCTGAATAGGTTTGCAGACTCGACAAGAGCTGTATGTCCGTAAGATCAAGGATGGCACTGTCATAGATCACATAACTCCCGGCTTTGCTCTCGATGTTTTGAAGATACTCGACATTAACGGGAAAGACGGAGAGGTTGTGACTGCTGCCATGAACGTGGAGAGCAAGAGGCAAAATAACAAAGACATCGTCAAGATTCAGAATAGAGAACTGAAACCTGGCGAGGTCGATAAGATCGCTCTGATCGCTCCGAACGCAACAATCAACATAATCCGCAATTATAACGTGACCTCCAAGAAGATTGTTGAGTTGCCCCCCACAATACACGGAATCATAAAATGCGATAACCCATCATGTGTTTCAAACTCAAGGGAACCCGTCGAACCCAAGTTCACTGTTGATCGTCGCGAGGCAGTCCGCTTGCGCTGTGACTTCTGCGGCCACATCATGGAACGCGAGGATGTTCTGAAACAGTTCTGAGTTGAGATTGGTTCCATGGGGAACATAGCGCTGATTGCCGACCGGACAACGTCCGCCTACTTCAAGGTCACCGGAATCAAGAACAGTCACGCTGTTACGGATAGGGAAGATGCGGAACGAGTCTTCAGACGTGTCTATTCCGATGAAACCATTTCGCTGATCATGGTTACAGAACCAGTCTTCGAATGGATTCAACCGGTGCTGGAAAGAACGAAGAAGGAATTCCCCCTAGTGGTTTCGATTCCGGCCCGGAATGGGCCGAAGGCTCAGGCCGATGCGCTCGCTCAGCTAATCAAGAGGACCGTTGGCATTGACCTGAAAATGAAATAGGCCGTGGATCATCTTCGCAGAGAATGGTAGCCCGGGGGAGAACTTCGGGCGTTTTTGAATGCCATTCGAACTCCCGTCGGAGGGTCCAAAGCCCTCTATGCTTTTGCGGGCTTGAACTGTCCGCTACACCACCGGGCTATGACATTGTCAAAAACAGCGAGAACTATCTAACCTTTTGTAGACACCTCAAGTTGGCGGCCAGCTGAAGAACGAAGTCACGTCGAATTTTGGTCGTATCAAATAGATGAATAGATTACCTAGTTTGATTTAGGATAATGAACAAGGCCTTCCATGAACTCTCTCAAGCCGATTGGATCAGAGCCTGCGCTCTTGTTGCGACGAAGGAACGAGAGGGTTGTTGTGGTTGGCGATCTGCATATTGGATGGGAGGTTTCGCTCGCCCAGCAGGGGATCCACGTTCCGTCCCAGACCAAGAAGATGCTTCAGAGACTTCGAGTCATAATTGAAAAGGAACGCCCTTCGAAACTGATATTCCTTGGTGATGTCAAGCACAGCGTAACTGGAGCGGAGCTAGAGGAATGGCGAGACGTCCCAGAGTTCTTCGAAGCCTTGGTTGAGCTCGTTCCTGCGGTCCAAGTCGTTGTTGGGAATCATGACGGTAATCTGGAGCCGTTGACTCCCTCAAAGGTTGAGTTGCTCCCTGCCAATGGAATCGCGCTCTGGGGCAAGTTCGGATTGTTTCATGGCCATGCCTGGCCCTCGCCTGAGATTTTGGGTTGCGAGACACTGATTCTTGGTCATCTCCATCCTGCAGTCACTCTACGCGACGCTTTGGGTTACAGGTTGACGAGACCAGCTTGGGTTACGGCCTCATGCGACGCGAGTAAGTTGCTGCACGGATCATTGAAGGCCGCTGGGATTCGTATCAAAGGAGATCTAGAAAAGATGCTGGAGGAGGAATACCACGTGAAGCTTAGAGCGAAAAGGTGTGTTTTCGTTCCGCCATTCAATGATTTTCTCGGCGGCAGGCCTGTGAATTCCAGAAGAATAGAGGAGACACATGCTGGCGAACGATTAGGACCTTTGCTTCGATCTGGAGCAGTGGATCTAGACGATGCGGAAGTCCACTTGCTGGATGGGACTTTCTTGGGCCGCGTGAAACAGTTGAAGGCGTTCGGTTGACTGCGTAGCGTCAGCGGTGACCTGCGGGGTTATCACAGGTCATGCAGTACCAGCGTCTGTGATTGGCCGAGTAGTAAAGTTCTCTTCCGCATGTTGGACATAAGGGAACTTTGGGAGCACCAGCCATCTGTGGACCGCCCGGTCGTGATGGAGTCCCGGGCATCGGTGGACCAGCTCCGGTTGGTGGTGGCATCATGGGGACGCCCATTGGTGGCATTCCTGCACCACCCATTGGCGGCATCGGTGCACCAGGCATCGGTGGTCCAAACATCTGTGCGCCTGGCATTGACATTGGTCCGCCGGGCGGTGGACCTGGAGGACCAGCGAAAGGCGCTCCGGGCACAGCTTCGCCCATGACAGCGACGGGTCCGTACTTTGCAATGACCTCACCTAGTCTTCCGTACGTTAGCATGAAGAAGAAGGCGGGGAGTATTGCCACTATTGTGCCGGTCAAGAGAGGAGACAAGATGACGAAGAACGCCGGGATTAGGAAGAGTACGCCGAGGAATAATGCCCAGTTTCTCGCTCTCTCATATTGACCCTTGTTGATGTTGCGTACCGTTCCGAAGTAGACGATAGCTAGGAAGATCATGATGATGAGTAGCGCGCCTCCTCCAAAACCTAGGTAGATTATGTAAGATGGCGCAAGGGTGGCTACAAGTACGCTGAGAAACGGACCCAAGAGTGGAAGCCCTGTGAGAATTGCAGGTAGTGTTGGTGGTAGTAGAAGATAGCCAAGGTATGCTGCAAGGCCGACTCCTCCGATCACTAGAGATATCACAAGCCATGGAACGCTGAGAATTAGTGTGAGTATGTAGCCTATGACGGCGAAGTCGTGAGCTGCACTGACTTCAGGTGGGCGGATGATAACCGGCTTGGCCCTATCTTGGGTCATAACTGCGGGCGCCGGGACTAAGGCAGGTGCACTTTCCATATTATAGCCTCGGTAGACATAATGGCAGGGTTAACGAATCACATAACAATTGTCGCATTCGGCGCAGGCAAAAACTCGGCCAAATCTCAGACTTCCGGGCTCAGAATCAGGCTTAAACATGCATCTGCTAGTCAAAACTCGTTGACACTATGATGTTGATTTATAGAGGGAAGCTCAAGATGAAACAGTCATGAAAAATGGCTGGAGCCGCGAAACCTTTATCACGACTCAGACCTGCTTGGGCTTATAAGTTAAAGGTGAAATCAATGGGATTCATCTATTTCGCTAAACCGATCTATTCGCCGATGATCTTTCCGCCAATGGTCGAATCGCCGCCACTCGTCTTCTACCCGGTAAACAATGTTACTTTCAGGTTCCCGGTTCCGGTCCTGTACTCGACCCCGCCAGTACCTGTTCTATAGTTCCAAGTCAGAATCATTGGTGGATCGGGCGGGATTCGGACCCGCGACCTTCCTCTGGGAGACTTGTGGTTACACCTTATCTTCTTCGATTCAAAGACGATTCTGGACATCACTAACACGGAACTAGTGGTAGTTGTCTGAATCTGACGGTTTGGTTGTTCAGAGGAACAGCCTGAGGCCCTGCGCTTTCAGCGGCTTGAAGTGTTTGAAGCCCATAGTGTAGAGTTTTGCTCCGCTGCTGATCGTTATTGCGGCTATCATTGTGTCTGTCCTACGTATCGGTGCCCCCGTTCTCTCCGTCTCCAACTCTATTTTTGCGGATAGGTGAGCATCTTCTTTTGTGTAGTTCAGAACGGGCAGTTGCAGGATTTCCTTTACGGGTTTAGCGTATTTCTGGAGTCCGTAAGTGATCTCATGAAGGTTTATGGCCGTTGTACAGACACTGTCGCCACTCTCAAGGATCTTGTCTAGTGCTTCATCGCCCTTTGGAGATCGTTTGTCGAATATCTCAATCAAGACATCGCTGTCTAGTACTATCATGGTCTACGCTCGGCTCGCATGGTTTGAATTTCCGAAAGCATTTTCTGCTTGTCCTTGAACTCAACGCATCCTCTAAGTTTCTTCAACGCCTCGACAGGACCCATTCTCTCAGTTAGCCTCTCGAATAACTTGCTGAAACTCTCATCTCTCTTCTTTACCGTCATGAGTTTCTTGTAGACTTCATCCCTTATAGTCAGGGTCTTCGTCATAGCTCTTCAGCCACGGTACCGTGTAAACATGCAGTTAAACATACACCACTCAAAGGGCTAGGGTCGAGTACAGGTTCGCGATGTTGATCATCGCGCTGGTGAACGATCGGTTGTGACCTAAAGGAGGAAAGAGATGACGGAATCAATGGCATGCATTGCACATCACGTTTGGTGGACCGGGCGGGATTCGGACCCGCGACCTTCCGGTGGTTTGGTCACTGAACTTGCAAACCGGACGTTCTTCGGCCCAGCGACAGATTGGTATACCAGGCTGAACTACCGGCCCACTTCCCCTAACCGAACTCGCTCAAACCTTTAACCCTTACCAGCTCACAACTCCAAACGCAGACAACCGTAATTCATAATCGTTCAAACGTGAGCTTTGTAACATTCTTCGCGTTCTGCAGCGACTTTAAGCAGTCTTCGCAAACCCTCTTCTCAAAATCGGTTGTAACAAGAGATTCCTCGTCGAATATCGGGGAAGAAGTTGATTGAAGATACTGTGCAGTGAACTTGGCTTTTCTCGTCACCGGACTTTTCAGGCATAGCTCGCACAGCCCAGGGGCAGACCGTCTCTGCATGCGATCTATCATTGCGACACCATACTCACTCGACTCGAGGCGGGTTGCCGTTTGTTCAACCATTGTCTCACGAGATTATTTGTGTTGTTCCGCATCCATTCAACCGCCACATCCGCGTTCATGATATTGCTTGGCATGGTATAGTCGAGTGAGATGGTGTCGTCAATCCCTTGATCTCGGATAATCGGCAGTTTTCCTCTTCGGGTCATCTCGACAAGAAAATAGTACCTTGGATCGTTTAAGTTGAATTCTCGGCGCCAAACGTTTTCTCTAGTGCCCCTTAGAGGTCTCCAGTGATCGAGGCAGATGGCGGTATTTGTTTCATCTACGCAGAGAGAATATCCAAGGGAGAGGGCTCGGAAGGCGATCTCGGTATTATCAAACCCCAAACCGTCGTCCATGAATTCCCACCAGCCATTCAGGTGTTCAACAATTCCCTTCGGGATAGCCCCGTAATTCATTTCGAAGTCAAACGGGTCCTGTGATTGCCTTATTATTCCTGACCTGATCCTCCGGCTAGATCGAATGAAGTCCCCCACAACGGATGTCTCACCGGAAAACCAGTCTTCGCTTTCAATATTCGGTGCAATTCTTGGGTAATAGTAGTAGTCACATCCGGCTATGAGAGCTGTGCGATCTTGTTGAACTCGATATTTTGCGGGGCCAAGGTCCAAATGCCCTACGCCGCTGGGTAAGTGGCTCTCTGATGGGCAGGCCACGGTCACGTCAAGCCCAATTTGATGGAGACCGGCTGCAAGATTGAAGACAACTCTCTCTAGCCCCCCGTAAGTTGGAGGTGGAACAGGAATGAAAGGCGTCGAAACAATCAGTACCTTCATCCGATGCTAACCAACCTGTGAACCACGCCAGCCACCACGAATCGTTGATTGAGGGCCGCCGGTGGGATTTGAACCCGGCCCTGTACGGTGTTGCACTTGATCTATGATGGGACATTCCAGCCTAAGCAGATTCTGCGCTAATGCTACTGTTGGGTGTCAGAAAAATCATGCGAATTGGCCACGGCAGCTAGAATTTCCGTACTCGATAATTCATTTTTCGTACTCGAAAATTCCTTCAAGAACTCCCACAACGCATGACGAGTCGAGTTCGGCACAGTCATGCCTTTCCGGCGTGCTGCGAAGCTTAGGCGCCATCGGACTTTCAATTCTACCATAGACCGATTGAATCCCTTCATGTGTTCTTAGTTTCACAATACAGTCGCATCCTTAGGACCCCTAACCCATTCCATGTGGATATTACATCCCAATACCCTACAATGTTCTCGATGACAGCCGACATTGCAGCTGATACTGGCATTCACCTTGGAGACGGCCATTTGTTCATCAGACAAAAGGGAGCCGACACCAATTATTCCTACGACATCACCGGCAACGCAATGGAAGACCAGCTCTATCTTCTAAGTCATGTCATTCCGACCATTGAATCGGCATATGACCTCCACAAGTTTGGAATCTATCTGGACCATGAAAGAACATGGATGTCAATCGTGTTTCAAAGCAAAAACGTTGCACTCTTCAAGCACAGAGTCCTGGGACTTCCCAATGGACGAAAGATCAACCCGTCAATACCGCCAGCGATTCTTCAGGACGCTCGTCTGATGGAATATTGCGCGCGTGAGATCCTTGCCACAGACGGAGTCCTAGGGTTCTATAATGCGTCAAAGACCCAGCCTCACAAATATCCGCGGATCCAGATCAAGATGACTGCTCGATCGGTAATTGAGGAATTGGCGAGATTTCTCAGAGAAGAACTCTGCATCAACGTATCCTGCAGATTAAATGCTGAGCCTGGTGGATGTGGAAGACGCCCACGCCACATCATACAAGTCAATCGTTCTGCTGACATCGATATATGGAGAAAGGAGATAGGCTTTTCGAACCCATCCCACATCTCGCGGATGATGGTCTTCGAAGAACTTGGAGAATGTCCGCCTAGAACTAGCATACTCGACCGTCTGTCATTTCTTACTGGCTGCTCGTCTACGCTAAGGGCTTCGGGACCGATTCCCGAATCCGCTTTTGAGTCCGGAATCTCAAGAATGAGGCGAGAATTCGGTTCACCTGACCTAGACGCGCATCGCACTATCGAGCGAATTCAAAGCATCAATTTGCGGCTTCGAAGTCTCGTTAGGGAACTCCCTAGAATCGTTGAATTGACGACGACCAAGACTTGATTGTGAGGGCCGCCGGCGAGATTTGAACTCGCCCCGCAGGGTCCACAGCCTTGTACCCGTTTGTGAGGTCTGTACGCTACCAAGTTTCGTGGAGTGGTTGGACTCCTCTACGCTACGGCGGCCATCGTTGCACCGTGCTGGTTTGTTATCATATCAACCTTTCCGACATACATAGAACGGCTTTTCTATTCAGCAGTCTCCACTCTCAACCCATCTCTCGCAGAAACGGGAAGTTGCGTTTTGATCAAGCTAGGGGTTCACGTCTCAATCTCCGGAACGATCGACCAGGCCGCCGACCGCGCAAAGGAATTGGAACTGCAGACGTTTCAGATGTTCACGCGCAATCCGCGAGGATGGAAATTCAGGAAGCTGGACAAAGATGAGGTGAAAGAATTCAAGCGCAAGGTGGAATCGTTCGGTTTCACTCCTGTGGTATCTCACATGCCGTACCTGCCGAACCTCTCTTCACCAAAGAAGCTGATCTACAACAAGTCGGTCAAATCCCTGATCGCCGAACTCGATCGGTGCGCAACACTAGGAATACCGTACGTTGCGACCCATCTCGGGAGTCATCTCGGAAAAGGAGCTGACATAGGGCTAGAAAATCTTGTGGCCGCTCTCAACGAAGCGTTGTCCCTGAACAAGAGTGATGTCATGTTACTCTTGGAGAACACGGCAGGGACCAAGAACAGTATGGGATCATCTTTTGAGGACATCAAAAGGATAATCGATCGTGTTGAAGAGAAGAGCAGAGTCGGCGTATGCTTCGATACGGCACACGCCTATGCTGCAGGTTATGATCTTCGAACCCCTCAGGGGGTCAATGACACGATCGCGAAATTCAATTCCGTTCTAGGCCTGGAATTGCTGAAGGTCATGCACTTGAACGATTCACAAGGAGGTTTGGGATCCGGGCGCGACCGACATGAACACATTGGGATGGGGTATATCGGTGAAGAGGGATTCAGAGCACTCTTCAAACATGAATCGGTCCGACAGCTCCCCTTCATTTTAGAGACACCAATAGACGACCGACGAGACGACGCTGGCGACATCAGGAAAGTAAGAGAGTTAGCAGCCTGAGGAACAAAACCAATCTCGAACCAATCGCAGAATACCGATACGGCGCTACCAGGATGGTTGATGGCAAGCGAAACCAGGCGGCGTTACCAATCCGCAGTCTCCGCTAGGAGATCAGGAAGTCTGGCTACGAATGCTCCTCTCGAGACTGCGTTGATTCCGATCTGTTTCGCTTCTGCCGCTAATTGACCGTTCACGTGGGAATAGTAACCAATGGTTTTGCAATTTCCTTTTCTAGTGAACTTCTCCAAGCGTTTGAGGCTTCCTTCTAATCGATCAAGATTGAGAAGAAGGAGATCTGGTGGTTCGGTCGTCAGGTGGTGAAGTAGTTCTTCATAGTCGGTCACGATTCTGACTGTCGATTGTGTCTTCTCTGCGGTGCTCTCGATTCTTGATGAGAATATCAGATCAGGTTCGAAAGCGACGATCTGAGCCAGTTCGTTCAACCTCTACTAGCGCTTTCTTCTAGGTAATCGAGGACACTCTTCCAGATACGCCCATCCTCTCGCATTTTGTTTTCGAAATTGTTGATCCCAATGAAGTTATTCAGTGCCTTCTTGGTCGCGTCATCAAATACCCCGTTGATAGTGCCAATGTACATTCCCAGTTTCTTTAGGTCTCGCTGCAGCTGGATTGTAATATCGTGGTCTATTGTGAGGAGATATTTCGGATCCTCTCTTGACAGCATTGTCATATTGTAGATCTTGAACACTCGTTTCAGCTCCTCGATGGGGGTCGGGTGTTCATCGACCCGCAAATCCACATACCTATCAGTCCATCCTTCGTATCCTCCCTTCTCCCGGACGATTAAGAGGGCGGCGGATTGTTGGCCTCTCCGATCACCGCCGGCAGCCTGTCCCGCCGTTAGCGTTCGTAAGAGCTTTTCGATCAAATCCCCTCGCGTATCCTGATACGCTTTGGCCATCGACTCGACAACCTTCGAGCTCGCCAGAATGTTCCCTTGACAACTATATCCCGATCCTGTTACGTGCCCAGCCCAATCCATGCATTCCTTCCCTGTGTGAACTGCAACCCGGCCTCTCGCGTCGACAATAGCAACTTGCCGTCGCTCTCTTTGAGGATCAGTAGCCAAGAGTTTCTGTAGGGTTTCTGGTGCGGATAGTCCATCTTCAAGCATTTTGAGTCCGTTGGGACCGAACGAGACGTTTCCCCAAGCCTGTGTGGCGATGGCCCCGATTCCCGCCTTGGCCCATGGAACTACGGCGCCGACCGCGATGAATTTCGATTGGACGGCCGCTCCGAAATCTCCGTTGTCAGGATCACGGGCAACGATAGAGAAGGTTGAAGGGGATGCATGACGTTCAAGTCGTCTCATAGGGTCTGGTCAACTCAAGCTGGTTAGTGTCATGGAAACCGATTAAAGTTCGACGGCCTCACTAGGTTTCAGCCATGATCTTCAGACAGGTTCCGGTCGGGGCATTCCAGAACTTCGCCTACATTATCGGAGATGAGGAAACAAAGATTGCTGCCTTGGTGGACCCCGCTTGGGAGGTCGACAAACTGCTGAGACAGTGCGAAGAACTTGGGCTGAGAGTCACATACGTGATCAATACGCATTCTCATCATGATCATGTGGGTGGAAATCAGCAGGTCGCCGAGCGCACCGGTGCCAAAATCATAATGCACCAGAAATCACCTGTGCGAAAGGATATTGCAGTAAAGGATGGCGACACTATCGAACTTGGATCGCTAAGAATCAAAATAATCTACACGCCGGGTCACTGCCCCGATCACATTTGCCTCCTTGTTGAAGCAAAACTACTGACAGGCGATACTCTATTCGTAGGTGAGTGCGGAAGAGCCGATCTGGCGGGCGGCGACCCAAACGCCTTGTACGATAGCTTATTCAACAGAATACTGCCCTTGGAAGACCCCATTGAGGTCTATCCGGGTCACGACTACGGGAGCAAACCAGCATCAACCGTTGGATTTGAGCGCAAGAACAACTACACCCTCAAACCAAGAACCCGAGAAGAATTCATACAGTTCATGGCAGAACCTTAACTCAAAATCTACCTGAGAGAACGGATAGTTGTCGGAACCTGCGAAGCCAATGGACTTCAAGGTCCTCGGCAAGATTCTAAACGCGATAGGGGAAACCTCTAAAAACATCTACTATCCGAGTGACGACTCTTTCTTGATCTTGAGCGCCATCTCTGAGCTGGCGCTCGAAGGAAGGAAAGTGCTGGATGTTGGAACTGGCTCAGGACTATTGGGGTTATACTGCGCAATGCGGGGCGCCATAGTGACTATTGCTGATATTGATGAGATGGCAATACGTCATGCTGTCGATGCTGCTGAGAAATTGGGTGTGACGGTAAATGCAAATGTGAGCGACGTGTTTTCGAACGTCGTCGGGCAGTTTGATCTGGTTCTTTTCAACCCACCCTACCTTCCTAGCAGGCTTATTTCGGATAAGGCAGTTGATGGTGGATTGAAAGGCAGGAATTTGATTGAGCGATTCCTGCGCGATTTGCCGAAGCATTTGGAGAGACATGGCACGGCCTTACTTGTCGTTAGCAGTTTGAATGAATCGACGTCCTTGATTGAAGCGCACCCTGAATTTCGATTGTCAATTGAGAAGAAACGGTCACTGTTCTTCGAAGAGCTGCAAGTGCTAAGTCTGCGGTTTCGAGAAGACTTCACCGCTCAATGATTTTATGGCCATATCGTCGTCATAGAATTCCTTCTCATCCACCGGTTTCCTTCCGGCATATCCTTCGTGAAGCCCGTGCCAAAAGGACACGCGTTTCTCGTCAAGCTTCCAGCAAAGCCAGACCCGTGTCCCAAGCCTAACGGCCGGGAAATCAATTAGGCCGGTGATCATGTCTTTGAGGACGCAGCCGAGTTCTTCTAGCTTTTGTATCTCTTTCTCCAGCTCTTCCATTGCATCGGTTATCTCATGATCTTCAGTCCTGCTATCAGCTTCCTTTTTGATTGCGAGGACCCGTTCTACTGTCTGTCTTACCTCTGGTAGGAAGTCGTTGGCCTGTTGGGGAGTGAAGAAGACGGGCAAAGTCCAAATCACATTGAATCTCATCGTTCTGGCGGATAAGAGCTTTGGAGGGGACTCAAGCACATAATGAGAACTGAAGGATGGGTTGAGAATCTCTTGCGCCGATCACGAATAGCGCACCTTGCCACCTCGACAAGGGAGGGCATACCTCATGTCGTTCCAGTATGCTTCGCATATGATGCGGGAGTGATTTACAGCTCAATTGATAGGAAGCCAAAGCGCGTAGAGCCAGCACGAATGCGACGCGTTCGAAACATTACCGAAAATAAAAGCGTCTCACTGGTCGTGGACTCGTATTCTGAGGATTGGGAACGCTTGCGTTATGTCATTGTCGATGGGGTTGCGAGTATACTGTATCGGGGAGGCGAGTATAGACGAGCGACCTCGTTGCTGAGAAGGAAGTATCGCCAATATCGCTCAATGCGACTCGAGGAACGTCCGATCATCAAGATTGAACCTGTTCGTTCAACAGCTTGGCGGCCACTGCACGCCGGACCTGATTGTTTTGAATGAAAAAAAACATATTTACAATACGACTTTCTGCCGTTTAAAAATCCTGCTTGGACCCAAAGATGAGCCAATCCACCGATGCTTCCACCTTCCAGACCCGAGAGCTGGCGGTCGCTGGTAGCTTCTTCTTCTGTGAAGTCTGCAACGCCGTATGCGAGTACGGAGATTCCGTTTGGCAGGAGCACCAAAGAGAAACCAAGTTCCACAAGATGAAGCGGATGCTTCTCCTTCGATGCTGGAACTGTGGGACAGTTGTGGTTGATGCGTACGCCGAGTATTCACCTGAACGCAATCAATTCTGGTGCAGAAACTGCATCGGCAAAGTTGGATACTTGAAATTCAGATCAACATAACCGATTGTTCTACTTCAGACGCTTCTTGATTCCTGTCCAGTAAGCTTTCCAGTATGGATCCGCCTTAGGATATTTCAAACGAATTCGGCCCTTGTCCGTAGTCGCGTATGATGAGCGCGTTTTCGATGTCAGGCGGCCTATTATGTGCGCTTGGATCCCGGCCCTGTTGAGCTTGCGCAGGATGCTGACGGTCTTGTGTGGTCTTGACGCGATTATAAGGCTGCCTTCGCTCAGGGATATCAACGGATCGATGCGGAAGAATCTGCAGATCTCCCTGGTTTCATCGGAGAGGGTAATGTTAGGCAAGTACACCTCCGCTCCGAGCCTTGAGGCGTTCGCGAGTTCGAGAACTGCTCCGATGACACCTCCTTCTGTTGCGTCATGCATTGCGGTCACTCCATCTTGATGCAGTCCCACAGTTATTGCCGTAAGCGAATCATTCACCGTCGAGGCTCTGCGCAAGTAATGCCAAGCTTTCTCGAAGAGCCTACTTCCAATTGCTCGCCTGAGTGTCTTTGGGAAAGTTCTCGCTAAGACTGCAGTTGTTTCTATTGCGGCTCCTTTGGTGAGAACTATGTCGTCGCCATTCTGTCCCATAGCTGATGTGAGGCATCGATTGTCGGAACCCATAGCCCAGAGGACACCCCCACCGATGACCGAGAAGTCGCAACCTGGATAACGTCCCGTATGTCCGCCAACGATCGCGATACCTAGCCTCATGCATTCCGCGTGGAAAGCTTTCCAGTAGTCCTCGAATTGAGAATTAGTCATTCTCGGTGGGAGATTGAAGTCGAAGATTCCATACTGTGGCGAGAAACCACTGGTCGCGAGATCGGAGGCGAGCAGGTTTACAGAGAGCCACGCAGAATCTCGAGCACCTAAACCAGGTATGAAGGAAAGCGGATCGGTCGTGGCAACAAGAACAGTACCCATGCCAATCCTAATGACAGCATTGTCCACTCCGAAACGTGGACCCACCATGACATTGCGACGGCAGGCCCCTAGGCGTGTAAAGACAACTCTATGCAAGTAGTCGCGGCTAGCCTTTCCTAGAGCATCTTCACCATGCATTTCCCTCATCCTCCCCAGAGTGATCACTATTCGTGAAGAAAGACTTGGAGGTTTGAAACGAAAGCGCTTGGACTCTTTGACTCACATGTAGATCGAGATTAGTTTGCGTTCCTGGAGAACGAACATGACCGCTGCGCTAATTATCAATTCTGGGACAAGGTACCAAGCATTGTAGACCGCTGAGTAGAGGGCTGGATTCATTCCGACGGGTGCGTAGGTGGCGAAGAATACTAGGCCTGAGATGAAGTGGCAAATGAATCTGCCAGCGATACCTGCCGCGACGCCTGCTACAGGCAGTTTCTTGAAGAATCCCGCTAAACCCAGTGCACCGAAAGCCAGTGGATAGTCAAGCAGGACCTGCACAGGATGATAGATGAATGGCTCCTCGACTAGCACTACGAGGCCAAAAGCGATACCTGCTAACACTCCAACGCGCGCGCCTCGTCTTAGGGCAACGAAAAAGACTGGAACCATCGCAGCAAGGGTCACTCTACCACCCTCGGGCATCTGCAAGAATGGGATAAATCCGGAAATGAAGTGAAGAACTCCTGCCAACGCGACCATCGAGATAACTTCTGTCAATATCTTTGTTTGAATTTTCATCGTTCACTTTCACCTCCGCGGTTTGACTGAAGGTCACCGAGGACGACCATTCGAAAGAAACCTGAAAACTGAAGCAGAGCTTTTTCGAAACTAGTACTCATGGTGCACACTCCCTACGCCGGCATTACCCGGATCAGGTTCACAGGGGTCGACGGCATTCCAGCCGCCCTCTCAGCCGGGTTACCCCAGCTCCCCCGGTACCTTCACATCGAAGTTATCAACAAAAGCGAGATTTAGACTTAACTCCCCGTAGGACGCCTCTGCGAAGTCTAGGCGTTATTGACTCGGGTGTGATGGCTGTCCGGACTTACCAGTTACTCTAAAGATACTTTCTGACCTGGGCTTCAATTTCCTCAGGGGCCACGACGTGCACGTTTGGTCCAGCGTCGCCTAAGATCTTCTTGGCTTTGTCGTGTAGGGTGGCTGGCGCGATTAGCAGGACAGGTATGTTATGGACCTTGCACGCGGACAGCATATTATCCAAGACGAGCTGGAACGATGCAGTGCGCAACGGTTCAGCCGGAATGACCTTGTGCAAGTATCCAACCACTAAGTTCACCTCGCCCTTGCTAAGTTGATTAACGTTCTTTCCGTGGCCGTCCAACGTGTTCGCAATTGGCAGCGTCTCAATACCTTCGGCGGCAAGCTTCGACAAGAGGAGCGGATCAGTTCCTTCGAAATATCCAACTCTAGCCAGCAGTCATCACCTATATTGCAACTTCAGTCCTGAGGTTCAATTAATGTGAGTAACGAATATAACTCATTTGACACGATTAGTAAACATCTGTTCAGTCTATGTGAGACATAGTGAACGCCTGTTCACGCAACTCCCATTTCAGCGTAGTCACAATTGGACATCTATGTAGTTCAGCAAAAATGAGCGCTAGGGTTTTGACTTCAGAGGAAGTTCCGTGGCGTTTAGGAGTGAGATGTTGCTCGTAAACAACGCCATGGCAAATAGAAATTCAGGTCTTCACATGGCCGGCAGTCTTATTGGTGATAAGCGTTCTCCTAGGCCGTGTACTTTTGTTCCAAACTCACTCTGTGAATGTTGGCCTTAGGCGTCACATATAACGTGACGAAAGGTTCTGGTTTCTGGGTTTCACCGACAATCACGGACCCTGATGAACTACCTAGATCTGAGAACAACACATCCCCGTTCTCCGATCCGAAGATTGCCGCGTGAATGCGTGAAGGGATTATCCTTATCCTAGCGTCGTATTGCTCAACCTCAACTTCCCTCTGAGTTGACCATACTACAAGTCTGGAGTCTAGTGTTTTGCGTCGTCCCAAGATGTAGACATTGTCTGGGTCGATGGTGACTGAACCAAGACTGCCCGACAAAGCCCGGCGCGAATCTCTGTAGAATAAAGTCGTAGTTCTTCCTAGAATTATTATAACTGGGTCGATGGTCCTGCTGATCTTGAAGGGCTCATGGATCTTAACGGCGTCTTCGCCGTATTGTCCCTTGTAGGATGTGAGAGCCTGGTCGAATGATGGATATTTCGTTCGGATTTTCTCTGTGACGGTAGTCAGTTTTGCCTGAAGGGACATTAGATCCTGCATTGGACTCTCGCTGATTGCTTGAAGTTGAGACGTAATTAAAGCCTAGCAAAATAGCATGGATTTTCACAGTTGGACGCTTGTGAGCTTCTCGAACCCGTCTACACCCGTCTTCCAGTTTGGATTGGGGATAATAGTTGAGGCGTACTTCCAACCGGAGCGGGACGCTCCTGGGCTCCTGAATGGTGAGAAGATCATCAAACCTAAGACCTTCTCTGAGTCGTGATCAAAGATCCTGCTTGCGAAAGACCTGGCGATTGCAATCTTGCTGACAGCCTTCCTGCGATTCGGGGAGACCGAGGTAGCCAAGACTACTAGTGATGCCTCCTTTCTTGGAAGCTGTTTGAGAGAGTGCGCTCTCAGCCGCAGTATTTCCCTCAAGAAATCCTGCCGATAAGACATCCCTCTAGCTCGTTTCGATGTCCCATTAGACCTCGTTTTGACTTCAATGTAGGTCCAACGATCACCCATAGAAACCGCCAGATCCGCATGTTTTCCGCCAGGCAGTGTTGGCTCGGATCTAACTGCGATGCCACGTTGTGCATACGTTCTAGCCATACCGGCTACAAGCGCATTGTGATCGAAATCAGCTGCGTATTTGAGTGCTGAAACGAAGATGCCGTTCTTCACTCTTTCAGTTCACGCCTTAAGGTCTGCAAATGAAGTATCATTTAGCACTATCGCGCAACTCAAAAGGAGAGGTTTTGAAGAACCCATCTGCCTGCTATCTTCAGTACCAGTAGGGCTGGTAACCGCACATTGGAATGTAGTAGCCGTAGTGTCGAGGACAACCGGGGAAGCTCCAATACCACGGATAGTACATATGCAATCCATAGTGATAGTACATTCCTTCCACCAGAGTTTACGTCGTTCCAATCCCTTTCCGATTAAAGCTTTCGCCTGCACTGAAGCTGAGGCGGCATTAGCAACTGGAGGGATTCTATCTTTCTTACTTGATTTTGTTAACGTCACGATGAGGAATGCGCGCTTGAGGCCGTTAAATGTTTAAATAGCAACCGGGTCGGGTAAGCTGAAATCAACTTCTGGTTTGTCTTCGCAAAAGAATCTGGGTGATTTCGATCTTGCTGACGGATGAGGTAAAGAAATTCCTCAAGGAACGATTCGATTCAGAATACAATGGTACTGTTGGCGTTCTCGCGTCTATGAGGAACGATGGTACGCCGAACGCCGCCCCAAAGCATTTCCGTGTCAGGGACGATGAGCATTTGGAGTTCACGGATGTCTTTTCCCAAACGCTGGGTGAAGTCCTGAAGAAGACACCTGAGGTTACGGTTGTCTTCTTTGACCCAAAGGCAGTGATTGGGTATAGGATACGAGGCAATGCAGTGCTGGAGACATTCGGTCCGCTCTTTCAGCAGGCCGCCAATCAATTAGAGAGTATTGGGTTCAAGCCTAAAGCAGTGGTCAGCGTGAAATTGAACGAGCTCCAGTTCCTGCAGTACGGGCCGAACACTGGTAAGAAGATCGGCTGAAACGGAAAATAGCCTAGGGTTCCGCGTCGATGTGCGAGCGCTCGAGGTCATGCATAAGCCTTGTGCGCCTAGACCGAGCCATGTTCAATTCCTCGGCAGAGAAAGCTTCCTCGTGGTTGGATAGGTAATGCTCGCTGAGCGCTGTCCTACCTTCGAACGGCCGGTAATAATACAAGCATCGCCAATCCCGCTGGACAACTGCGTAGAGATCTCTCATGGAGTAAATTCCCAATCTTCGAACCAACAATTCCCATCCCTATCCAGCATTCGTATTTAACGGGGATTGGAGGAGAAGTAAAATTAGGAGAAAATTCCACTTTTCTACTTCCAACCAATCAGCGGAGTTGATCAAGCGCATCAAATGACCTCGGGGACTTCGCGATGAAGATAATCGTCTGCATTAAGCAAGTACCAAGCTCTTGCCATGGGTGCCGACCGGGCCGTTCATCTCCTCGACAGAGCCTTCGCGGGCTCGGATACTTTGGCAACGTCCCGCGCACTCTCATTAGCAATAGAAAGAGAGAAACCGTTTCACCTTGTCCTCTGTGGCAAGTACAGCGTAGATGCCGAGACGGGACACGTTGGACCCGAGGTGGCAGAGCTTCTTGGCATTGGTCATGTTACGGGTGCTACGTCTGTGCAATTCTCCGAATCACTGAGGCGAGCCACAGTTGATGCGGAGACGGATTATGGATTTCAAAAGGTCGATGCGCCATTACCTCTACTACTCACGGCCGCGGAACGTTTAACCAAGCCGAGCCGCCCCATCCCAGATGAGCTGGAAAGTGCAAAATCCAAACCGTACACGATTGTGACGGGACAAGAACTAAGCGCCGATACGTCGATCTTCGGACTCAACGGCTCGCCTACCTCCGTTAGCACCATCTATTCCATTGAGACGAAGAGGAAGTGTGAGATCATTGAAGGTTCTACGCTTGAAGAGAGAGTCGTGAAGCTGACGAGGGAGCTGGTAGCGCACGGACTTTTCGCCGGATGGAAGGACGCCCAGGAGAAGAAGGTTAGAGCAGATGAAGCCCGAGCGATAAGTGAGGAGAAAGCGTTCTGGGTTGTTGCGGAACTTGTTTAGGGCAAAGTGAGGAGTGTAACGTATGAGCTTCTGGGAAGAGGATTTGAACTCGCCAAGAAACTAGAGAGTGAGCTATGTGCTGTTGTGCTCGGGGAAACCTCGAAGGATCAGATTCAAGATCTGATTGCTCATGGCGCGGACAGGGTTTACGTCGTCAAGCATGATCAACTGCGGGCTTATTCGAGCGATGCCTATGCTGCTGTGGCCGAAACGATTGAGAAATTCAAACCCTACGCGGTAATTGCCGCTTCCACCTCTCTCGGCAGAGACTTTGTTCCTCGCGTCGCTGCGCGGCTCAAGCTGGGGATGACGAGTGATTGCATTGGATTGGAACTGAATGAACAGGAGCAGCTTGTTCAGTTGAAACCCGCCTTTGGCGGCAACATTGTGGCACCCATTTTGAGCAGAACCCTGCCTCAACTGGCTACCATACGTCCCGGCATGCTCACTGCAGCGAATCCAAATCCATCGAGAAAGGGAACTGTCGTAGAGGCAACTCCATCCCGAGTTACAATTCTTTCAAGAGTCGTTGAAGAACGACTTGAAGCTGATCGAGACGCGTTGAGACTTGATAATGCGGATGTGATTGTTGCAGCTGGTGCAGGTGTTGGCGGCCCAAAGAACCTTAACATCGTCAGCGAACTAGCGCAGGTGTTGGATGCTCCGGTTGCAACCACCAGAAAAGTGGTGGACCTGGGAGGGTTACCAAGGCAACTCCAGATCGGATTGACCGGCAGATCTGTTGGGCCGAAGCTCTATGTCGCCATCGGCGTGAGTGGGGCTTTCAACCACATGGTCGGCATTGGCCGGGCCGAGATCATAGTGGCCATTAATAATAATCCAAACGCGCCCATCTTCAAGAGCTGCGATTATGGAATCGTAGCCGATTACGCCGAAGCGGTTCCACTTCTCACCAGAGAACTTGGCAAACTCACGCGAGAGTACTTGAGGCCCGTTTGAGGAAGAGCTTAAAAACACAACACGGAACGAAGTCTTCTTCTGTGCCGAACGCTGGTTGTAACATGGCATTATTCAAGGCGTGCGCAAAATCCGAAGTCGCCGTTGGCGGTCTCAAATTCGTTAATGCTGGTGGACAGGATCTTGTAATCGCCAACGTTGATGGCAAATTCTATGCGTTGGACAATTGGTGCACTCACGAACAGGGGAACCTGTCAGAGGGTGAACTGAAGAAGAGCGTGCTGACTTGCCCAGAGCATGGAGCACAATTCGATGTCTCTTCTTCTCACGGCATTTCTCACAAAGGACTTCACCCATAAGATTAAACGGCTAGTTTTCCCAACCGAAAGTGGGAATCGGCCTTTCAAGTGTGTTAATTATGTCAAGGTCATCGAAAACTAGGAAGAGAGAGGAACGAAGCAAAGGGAAAGGTCTCGGCTGGGCCGGATGGATAGCAATCATCATAATCGTAATCATTGTCATTTGGGCGGCTTACTCACTCGCTCAACCCCCTGCACCCAGACCAACATTGAGTGGGGGTGCACCGGACTTCACATTACCCGTCGTCGGACCCAATGGACTGACCGGAGAGAAAGTCACGCTGTCATCATTTCACGGTAAAGTCATCTTGCTGGAATTCATGGTGCCACAGTGCATCCACTGCCAGAACATGGCGCCAGTTTTGGAACAGCTTCACGCACAATACTCAACTAGCTCCGACGTCGTCTTCGTTTCAGTTGCAAGTCCATTCGGTTTTGGGGCTACTCCCACCGATGTAGCCAGTTTCATACGCACGTACCATTCGAGCTGGACTTACCTTTGGGATTCTTCTGGCACAAACTTCAGCGCGTACGGGGTTTCAGGAACCCCTACCTTCTTCCTCATCTCAAAGAATGGCTCCATCGTGCAAACTTACGAGGGAGTAGTTGCCCCCGCCACGATAGCCGCTGACATAGCGCGTCTTAGGGGAGGCTAGCGAGGTCAGCAGTCACTGCCAATGTGGGAAAGTACTCCTGGCAAGAATCGATAATCAATTGGTGGTAGGTCAGTTCTCCTTCGATGATCTTTGCGCTTTTAGTGTATTCATGCTAATCATGAATCTGTGGCATCTCCAATACACAGCCTCGGCGCACATGATCGCTACTGAACCTTTCTTGGCAAGTGCGATGAGCTCGTCAATGCCTTCGCGAAAACCTGCCGTTTCCATGTAGTCTGCATAGTTTCGGAAGGATTTGTTCTTCCAACAAATGTTCTTTGATTTCTCGCCGAGACCTTTCCTTCTCCCTCCGAGCTTCTGCAGCCAGACGTACTCGATCTCACGTTGTGAGAGCTCCGGTCTAATTGCTTCGGTATTGAATTGGGGGTTTGTGTACGACTGTGGGAAGCTCCGCACATCTGCGAAAATGGCTGCTCTGTGAGCTAGGAGAAGTTTGACGAAGTCTTCGATCGTTCGTGTTGAGTGCCCGATCGTGAATATTCGCAGGTTCTCTTGGGCCGATGCCACTACATTACCTCGACGTCATGTGGATAGCTTTCTTTCAACCCAGCTGGTGAGATCTTGACGAAGGTTGCTTTTCCGCGAAGCTGAGGTATTGTGGTTGCGCCACAGTAGCTCATCCCGGACCTTAATCCACCTACCAGTTGTGTGATAAGTTCGGATGCATTTCCTTTGTAAGGAACAAACGCCTCAACCCCCTCAGGGACGTAGTCCAATAGGTCGACGGCGCTATCCTCCTCGTTCTGTTCCGATTCGCGGAGAGTTCTGTCGTATGAGGCTGCTACTGATGCCATTCCTCGGACAAGCTTGAACTTCCTACCTTCCCTCATCACTGTCATACCAGGACTTTCTTCTGTCCCAGCCAGTAGGCCGCCGATCATGACGGTCGATGCGCCGGCTGCGATGGCTTTTGTGATGTCTCCGGAATTGCGGATGCCGCCGTCGGCAATTATTGGTATGCCACCCTTATCGGCCACTTTTGTGCATTCCATAATCGCAGTTAGTTGAGGTACCCCGGCCCCGGTCACAATCCTTGTTATGCATATGGAACCTGAACCGATTCCTACCCTCACGGCGTCCGCTCCAGCCGAGATTAGATCCTCTGTTCCTTCCTTTGTGGCGACGTTGCCTGCAATTAGTTCTACATCTTGGATCGATTTCTTGATGGCTCTGATTGCGTCTAGGGTGATGTCGGAGTGGGCATGGGCTACGTCGACAACTAGTACGTCCGCTCCTGCGTCGTGAAGATCCTTCGCTCTTTCCAAATAATCGGACTTTACGCCGACCGCGGCCCCTACCATCAAGCGCCCCTTCTCATCCTTTGAGGCGTTCGGGTATTGTTCAAGGCTGAGTAGGTCTCGCGTTGTGATTAGCCCGCGCAGTTTTCCGTCCTTGTCGACTAGTGGTAGTTTCTCCAGTTTGTGTTTGTGTAGGATCCGTTCGGCTTCTTGGAGGTTGACGTCTGCTGGAGCGGTTACCATGTCTTTGATTTCGGTCATGATTTCGGTGACTTTCTTTTCGGGGTCGCGTTCGAATAGGATATCTCGTTCAGTCACGATACCCTGCAGCTTCCCCCTTTCATCGAGCACCAGCAGACCGGAGACGCCGAATTGAACCATTAATCGCTTGGCGTCTTTCAGTTTCTGATCGCCTGTTAACGTGTAAGGTTGTTCGATCAGTATGCTCTCGGACCGCTTGACTTTCAGAACCTCTTCGACCTGCTGCTGGATCGGCATGAATCGATGTATGACGCCGATTCCTCCGGCCCGTGCGAGTATTATGGCCATCGCGTGTTCGGTCACCGTGTCCATAGGGGCGCTGATGATTGGAACCTTCACCTCGATGCGGCGACAGAGCTGAGTTGTAGTATCGAGGTCTCTACGTGACCGCACGTTGGTTCTCTGTGGAACGAGTAGGACATCGTCGAACGTTAATCCATCAACAACTCTATCTGATGACATACCAACAACCTCACTCTTCATCAGGGAAGATTACGAATCAGTCGCCGTAGAAAGCCAATCCTGCTGATTGAGGAAATTCCTGATTCACCGAGCGTCAATAATGTGCCCGTTAATGCGGCACAGCATGTTGTACGAATTTAAACATTGACTCTGATAGGGTTGCGTTTTCAAGTGGATTGGTTGAATGAGATCAAGTGTGCCTACAGCTGAGGTTAAATATGTCATATGGCATAATCCACAAGCGAACGACATTGTCATACAAGCATCCTGAAGTTCTCGTCACAACAGACTGGGTTCATGAACACTTGAAGGACAACTCTGTCCGCATCGCTGAAGTCGACTACGATCCGATTGCGAACTACAACCTCGGCCACATCCCAGGCGCCGTTTTGTTGGACTGGAGGAAGGATATGAACGATCCATTAACGCGAGACATTCTTAACGGACAGCAGCTCGAAGATGTCCTTGGAAGATCGGGAGTAACCAACAGCACGACAGTTGTGCTTTATGGCGATTTCAACAACTGGTTCGCGGCTTTCGCTTATTGGATAGCAAAGTACTATGGCGTCGAAAAGATCGTCTTGATGAATGGCGGCCGCAAGAAATGGCTCGCCGAAGACAAAGAAGTAACAAGAGAAATTCCATCATACCCCAGAACCACATTCAAGTCCAGCGGGCCAGACGAGAAGATTAGGACATACCTAGATTACGTAAAGCGATCATTGAAACAGAATGACAAGGTCTTGGTGGACGTTAGGAGCTCCGCCGAGTTCACAGGCGAAATAACTGCCCCTCCTGAATACCCAAATGAACACGCTCAGCGAGGGGGCCACATACCCGGCGCCGTCAGCATACCTTGGTCCCAGGCCGTCAAGGAGGATGGAACCTTCAAATCCGCTGAAGAGCTCAGCAACATATACCAGAGCAAGGGCGTCACCCCAGACAAGGAAGTCATCACGTACTGCAGGATCGGTGAAAGGTCGTCCTTCACCTGGTTTGTGTTGAAGTACCTGCTCGGTTACCCGAACGTTAGGAATTATGACGGATCCTGGACCGAGTGGGGTAACATGGTTCGCAATCCAATCGAGAAACCGTAAAGGTTTTTCACTTCACTCTCCGAACAATGAAATGCATCAGCTTCCCTTCTTTTCTTGATTCTAGCACCGCCTGATGGGTTTCATCGGCCCATCTTTCCATCTCAATGTCCGCGGTCGGATCATCTGAGACGACATGGATTACGTCGTTCAGTGCGCTGCGCTCGATCAATTCGTTGAGCCTGACTAGGACGGCTGCGCATTCGACACCTATCTCCCACATCTCATGATCTGGAAAAGCCTTGAAACATCTGACCCGGAGTTCTTTGATTTGGGACCGTATCCTTTCTTCAACATCACTAGGTGCAGACAGTGACTTCAGTTCCTCGGAAAGGCGAGCTGGTTCTATTTTTACGAACCATCCACGGTCGTAAGGGAAGTCATTTGCGAACTTCGGTTGCTTTTCCAAGTCCGCATTTATCTCGATTAACGTCCCGGATAGGGGGGTTCGGACAACTCCAAAGTACTTTACGCTCTCGACGGTGGCAACGCTCTGTCCACGTTGCACTTTGGACCCTGTTGGTTTGAGTTTAACCTCCTTAAGTTTCCCCGCCAGAGCTGCGTGTACACTCGTTATTCCAAGTGTTGCATGCTTTTCTTCGATGCTGATCCATACGTTGTTTTCGAGGTCGTAGAGGGCGTTATCTGCAAATTCGCAGTTGTCTATGAGCAAGCCTTTGATCCTTTGTTTGTTCCGTCTCAGGTACGAACGGTTGAGAGTGATCTCTTCGGCTCGTACTTCACGCCGCTCACGATTCTTGGCGACGGTAATCGTTCCATGAGGAGTTCGTTGATTGCGAGTCTGCAGGTCATCTGGGTTTCAGGTTCGTACCCGGTAATTCCCAAGATTGCTCTTGAAGGGACCTCGACGTCTCGCGGCTCACCATATGATTTTTCCACAACATTCACGATACCCTCAACCTTAGCGCCTATCTTTTCGATCAGCTGAATGCATGCGCTTCGTGTTCGTCCTGTGAAACCAACATCGTCGAATATTACGACGCGGTCCTCTTTAGTGATTGATCCTTCTGGGACGGCGAAGTAATGTTCAGTCTTCTTGGTTGCGGATGGAACCTTCACGTCTCCCATCATGGTGCCGCGCCAGGTTCCCGGAACCTGAGGCCGCGCTCGGTCGTGGACCTTCACCGCACGCACGAAATTCAGCCCAGCCATGCTCGCGTAAACTGCCGCTAGCGGGGGACCTGAGGCTTCGGGGGACAGGACCTTGGTAGCATTTCTGCCCAGTTTCGGCCTGAGCACGTATCTCACGAGATCTCCGAAGAATGGTGCGTCGAAATTCTGGTTGATGAATGGTACATCTAGACCACCATCTCCCAGGACTGAGAATTGTTGCGGGTTCGTGAGATGGCTGATGAGCCTGTCCTCGAGCTTGCTGATTCTTTCATGAAACTTCGTTAGGAGTGTGACTTCGTTGGAGGCGACTAACATCGAGTCGCTAATCTTGGGAAAGAAGACTTGTAGGGCAAATCCGAGTATTTCGGTCTCTCGAGGCTGCTTCACCAGCTGCTGATACCGATCGACCGCGATCAATTCCTCCGACACTTGGGCCGGTTGGCTGAGGAACCTGTTTATCCTAACAATCGTCCCAACTTCTCCGCGGATCGCGTCCGGAGCCAAGACTGCATCGTCATTGACCCTGACCTGATCGTTTTCTTTGAAGAGAAGTACTCCGGATTCCCGGCCGCCTATATCGTACGTCAACTTTCGAGACCCGTCCACTAGACCCGCCGACCTCTTTATAGAACCATTGCACATCAAAGGCGTCACGCCACTAATGAGCCCGCGAGGAACGGGACTCAATTTGAGGACCATAACCTCAGCCGAGGGCTCAGGATGCGGTGAACAGAGTGAGTGTGCGTCAATATCTCTCGAACATACCGAGAGTCAAACACTTTTGGTTCCTGATGCTCAACGTTGCGGTTTCCGGATTATCTGGGACGATGCTGGGCCCCTTCATATCAGTTTTCTTGAACAAGGAATTAGGAATATCCGTCGGTGCGGTATCGTTCCTATACTTTGTTAGCGGACTCCTTGGAACCTTCTCAGTTTTCCTAATGGGTTGGCTGGTCGACAGGTACGGTCGAAAATGGATTTACGTGTTTGGAAATGCGCAGAACTTCATACTCCCGGCTGCCTTAATGAGGATCACAAACTTCGCGCAAGCGCTGCCACTCACCTCGTTGAACGGAGTCATGGACTCAGCGCAGCGAACGTCACAAACAACCATAATCGCTGATCAGGTTGAGGAGTCAAAGCGCAACACGGCGTATGGAGTCAGCCGAATAGTTGGCAACGCTGCATGGATCGTTGCCCCAATAATCGGCGGGCTAATCTTAGCTGGTGCTACTAACTTCCAGAAACTCTTCACTGTTTCCGCGATAATAGGCATAATAGGCGTCTTTCTCTTCTTCGTGTTGGTGCCTGAGTCGCGAAGAGCAGGCTTGGAAAGGCCCAAATTACCTCGACTCGGCGTTCTTCGAGACCGTAGCTTGCTTGTTCTTTGTGTTGCGTCTCTGTTCAGCATGTTGTTCTATTCGCAATTCTACTCGCTGCTCCCTATTTTTGCAACTCAGGTTAGAGGACTGGGTTATCCTGAGGTCGGAGCATTGTTCTCGATTTCAGGCGCCACAGTCGTCGCCCTCCAGTTCCCGACGTCCACATATCTTGAGAGGATTCCACGACAGACAGGATACATCTTGGGTGTCGTAATATTGGCGCTCGGGATCACTAGCATAGGGCTGGCTCCTAGCTTTCACTGGTTGCTGGTCTCAGTTATCCTCATGACGATTGGAGAGAACATGTTTTTCCCGATCGCGTCTGTGTTGGTCACCGAGATTGCCCCGGAAGCCGAACGCGGTATGTACGTTGGCGCATTCAGTCTATTCCTGAGCATCGGGGCAAACCTATCACCACTCTTAGGCGGCACGATTTGGCAGGTCACCGGGAACCCGTACCTGCCGTGGTTGCTGAGCCCAGTCTACGCGGCCATCTCCGTAGGGTTGGCGCTGTTCTACAAACTGCAGCATCCCCTTCGTGATTGATGCGCGCCAAATTCATGGTTTCATCCATTATGGGGATTGAATATTAAGGAGGAAACTATTCCGAACGAGAATCGTGACGGACAAATGATGGTTGCGAAACGTCTTGAGGGCGTCATCATTGATACTAGTAGTATATGTTTGATTGATGGAAATGCTGGACGCCTCAGTTATCGAGGATATGATATTCATGACCTGGCGGAGAGCCTGTCCTTCGAAGAGGCAACATACCTGCTCTGGAACGGCGAACTTCCGACAAAGACGCAGCTCGCGGATCTCAAGAAGCGCTTAGGCGAGGAACGCCCAGTATCTGCAAGTATCAAGGCGCTAATCAAGAGTCTGCCGACCTCTGCGGATACCTTAGACGTCCTTCGAACCGTAATCTCGACACTGGGAACGGGTCTTCCTCTCAAGAAACCAGACATCTCAGATGCGATCGCCGTAACCGCCAAGATTCCAACAATCAATACCTTATTCGATCGCATACGCCGCGGCCAGGAGCCCGTGGATCCACGGCCCGATTTTGACCATGCGGCCAACTACTTGTATATGCTTACCGGGCGAGAGCCCGATCCCGTTAAGGTTGACGCTCTGAACAAGTATCTAGTCCTTCTCGCCGACCACAGCATGAACTCCTCAACCTTCACCGCCAGAGTCGTCGCGTCAACCTGGTCGGATTTGTACTCCGCTATTACGGCAGCCATTTGTGCGCTGAAGGGGCCGCTGCATGGTGGGGCACCTGCTCCCGTTCTGCGAATGTTGCAGACGATCGGAAAGCCTGAACGCGCCGAGTCGTGGTTGAGGGAAGAGATCAAGGAGGGTCGGCGATTGATGGGGTTCGGGCATAGAGTCTATAGAACCACAGACCCGAGAGCGGAGATCTTGAGATCAATTGCCAACAAGACCGCTGATAAGAACTTCTTCGAGCTCGCGAAACATGTCGAGGAGACGGGCATCCGAGTACTACAGGAGTACTATCCTAGGCGCAAATTGTACACGAACGTTGAGTTCTACTCCGCGGTCGTCATGCATTCAGTCGGATTACCTCCGGACCTATTCACGGCCTCCTTCGCCGCAAGCAGAAGTGCCGGATGGTCAGCGAATGTGCTTGAACAGGTGGCCAATAACCGTCTCATACGTCCCGAAGTGGAATACACTGGCCCGAAGGACAGGAAGGTTACGCCGTTAAGTAGCCGCTGATGTCAGGACAGTCTGGGCAGCTCTGAAATCAGTCATTTTAAGTCGCGAACGTCAATCGTGCTTCGAAATCAAGATACAATGAGCGGATCATGTTGACCTATGCAATCGAAACTAATGGCTTAACCAAGAGGTACGGTGATCTGCTCGCTGTCGACGGATTGAATCTCACCATTCCCGAAGGGGAAATTTTCGGGCTGCTGGGCCCGAACGGGGCCGGCAAGACTACTACGCTCTCCATGCTCTCAACACTGCTCAAACCAACCGCCGGGACGGCCAAGGTGAATGGCTACGACATCATCACTGACCCGGATAAGGTGAGACGATCAATAGGCATTGTCTTCCAAGATCCTAGTAGCGATGACGTTCTAACCGGACGAGAGAACCTCTACCTGCACGCGCTAATGTTTGGCGTTCCGAAAGATGAGCGCAATCAACGAATCGACTATGTGCTCAAACTCGTAGACCTGCAAGATAGAGAGAATGATATTGTGAAGAAATATTCGGGTGGCATGCGCAGGAGACTGGAGTTGGGAAGGGGTCTCCTGCATAATCCTCGAGTCCTCTTCCTCGACGAGCCAACCTTAGGGCTTGATCCTCAAACTCGGGAACACATCTGGGAGTACATCGAGAACCTCGTGAAATCAGAAAAGGTCACCGTCATCATAACCACGCATTACATGGATGAGGCGGACCGCCTATGCAACCGAGTTGCAATAATCGACCACGGACGCATCGCCGCCTTGGACACTCCTTCGGCATTGAAGTCGAAGGTTGGCGGCGAGATCATTCGTTTGCGCACGCGGTCACCCAAACTTGAGAACGTTAAAGGATTAGATTATGTGATTTCCGTCGACCAATCGGGAAGCACCTTGCTCCTAACTGTCAAGGATGCTGGCGCTCACCTGCAGGAGATTCTCGGCGTTGTGGGAGCAGTGGATTCAGTAGAAGTGCGAACTCCCACGCTGAACGATGTCTTCCTCCACTATACGGGACGCGAGATTCGAGAGGAGTCAGGTGAAGGTGGAGTCTTCGAGCGCATCGCCAGAGCCAGGAGTGGTCATTGATGGGAGAACTTGAAGGATTTTACGCGCTCTGGTATCGTGAGCTGAAAGTCTTCACCAGAGAAAAATCTCGAATCGTATCCTCAATCATCAATCCACTCTTGTGGATGGTGATCTTCGGGGGAGGTTTGGGTTCGGCGGTCTCTCTGGAAGGAGTGAACTACCAGATATTCATTTTTCCAGGCATCCTAGCTATGACGATTCTATTCTCGTCAGTATTCTTCGGACTCTACATTGTGTGGGACAAGAAGATCGACTTCTTCAAGGAAGTTCTAGTGGCGCCGCTTTCACGAACAACAATATTCGCAGGCAAGATGTTTGGCGGGAGTATCGACTCGCTCCTTCAAGGAGCTGCGATGCTCGTCATCGGTCTGGTGTTTGGAGTCAACTATACTCTCCTGAGTTTGGCTTTGGCATTCCTGTTCATGTTCGTACTAGCATCTGCACTCGTTAGCCTCGGCCTCATAATCGGCTCCAACATGGAGAGCGTCGAAGGCTTTCAATTGATCGTCAGCTTCCTCGTCTTTCCGATGTTCTTCTTCAGCGGCGCACTGTTCCCGATCAGGAATCTGCCCGCCTACCTGCTCATCTTCACAATGCTGGACCCGGTCACATACGCCGTTGACGGACTCCGAGGTCTATTACTCGGAGCCTCACAACTACCAATTGCACTGAATCTGCTGGTCCTCAGTTCTTTCGCCATACTAATGATGGGAATCGGGACCTGGACATTCAAACGCCTGAAGTAAACTTGACCTAGTCGGTCTGAGGAAAATCTCCCCGAAAGATTTCCTCGATCGCTCTCCTTGGCGAAGGCTGAGGTTCCTCCGCGGCGTACCCTAACGAGAACATTGCGACGGGCCGAAGGGTCTTAACCCCGAGAATCTCTTGCACTTTCTTCTCGTCAAAATCCCCAACCCACACTGTCGCCAAACCAAGATCAACGGCTGCCAGTGTAGCGAAGCTGCCAGCGATGGTCGCGTCTTGGATGCTGTAGAGCTCTGATCCTCTCTTACCGTATTTTGCCGCCGAACGATCAGGGTCGGCACAGAAGACTAGACAGACGGGAGCCTCCATAATGAAACCCTGGTCGTGAGCAGCTTTGGCCAGGGTCTTTCTCTTCGCTACGTCGCGAACCACATGAACCTGGTATGCTTGTAGGTTTCCTGCGGAAGGAGCCATGTTGGCGGCTTCGAAGATGCGTTTCAGTTTGCTCTCTTCCACTGGCTGAGACTTGTATGAACGTACGGATCGTCTTTGACGTAGGACTTCAACGAACTCCATTTGAGCTCGTACTCAGGTCCTGACGCGGCCGAATTAAAGTCGAATTCTTGACACCCAGAATTGCAATCCAGTCCGTGCCGAATTTACTTTCAGCAAGTAAGTCTCGCGAGATTGAAGATGTCGATTCATTTTGAGTCACTTATGAGAGAAGCCCGCATCCTCAGTCCGCTCAACAACTTTGAGGCCGTAAGCCAGACCATAGAACACAGACGGGACCCCTTGACCGGGCGACGCGTGATTGTGCTCAAGGGACGCATGGACTATGTTAAGCGGTTCATCGAGTCCGATGAGAATCAGGTTGAGGAGTTGGCGAACTCAACCCAAACGGAATGCCCTTTCTGTCCCGATTCGCTGAAGAGTAAGGCGCCAAAGTTCATACCTGAAATCTCAGCGGAAGGCCGGATTCAGGTAGGAGAGGCCGTGTGTTTTCCAAGTCTCTTCGCACACGAAGACTTCAATGCAATTGTGGTGCCGACACGTTCGCACAAACTTCCGCTGAATCAAATGCCTCCTGCCTTGTTTGTGGATGCTTTCAAAGCATGCATACAGTACTTTGAGCGAGTCCATACTATGATGCCCGCCGCGAAACACGACGCAATCGCCATGAACTTCTATCCACCAGCTGGATCTACTGTCGCCCACCCTCACATACAAGCGCTCGCTAGCGATCTGCCCTTTCGAGCAACCAACGAACTCCTGCAGGCCAGCAAATCGTACCATCAGAGGAACGATTCCTCATATTGGGCCGAACTGATTGATACTGAAGAACGCTTACGCGAAAGGCATCTTGCGAAGTTAGGGAAAGTGCATTGGCTGACGCCATATGCGCCCATGGGTTTGAACGAGGTAGATGCGATTGTGTCCGGAGTATCTAGTTTAGATCGTCTTTCTGATGAGAACCTTGGTGGTTTGGGTGAAGGCGTCGCGAGGGCTCTGAGATTTTACTATGACATCGGCGTCCGGAGTTTCAACTTGGCAATATATTCGGGACCCTTTGGCGAAGCTCATGATTACTTCGATCTTGGGCTTAGGATTGTTTCACGTTATGGTTACAAGTCAAGGTTTGTGAGCGATGTCTGGGCGCTACAATATCTTCTGGAGGATCAAGAGGTTTACGAGGCTCCTGAGGAAACGTGTGCCAAACTCAGGAAGTATTTTGAATAAAGGGGAGTCTGACGAACCTATAGGGGAGCCTGTTTCGAGATTACCATCTTTTGAAGTATTTGCTTTCGTGACCGCAACGCGTGCATGTAGCTAGGCGATACGGTTTGCCTAACATAGGTTTCTTCCTCTCCCACGCAAGTTTGTGTTTTGTCTCCGTTCGGCATCTTTCGCAATAGAGTGTGACAGATTCGACCAAAAACATCGCTCCTACTGTTAGAACCTTCTACCCACAATATTCGACGTGTGCATTATGTCAACTTTGTGCGAACAACTCTTCCAAGAGCCATCTTCGGCGACGGTCTCCAAGAGAGCCAGCAGAAACACTTGCCCATGTGGATCGTCAGATGACGGGTTTTCCTCAATACTATATGTCTGGAACCAGCAAATTTCCCGGTCGATGCCAGCTCATTGCCTTTACTTAGTTCCTTGTTTGCTTCTTTGATATCGTTCGCCTTGCCACCTGCAGCTTGGCGTCTAAGGGACTGTATTGTGACCTTGCTGAGAAAAATGCTCATCGAATGTGAATGCGTTTCGGATGGCTTCTGCATCCATCAAAGCAAAACTTGTGCAGTCGGTGAAACTGTAGTCCTTGTCTGAACGCTTTTCGAAAATGTCCCAAGCGGCTTTCTCCAGGGCTTCAGTCACCCAGAGAACTCCTACAACCTTTGAAGTTTCGAGCGACTTCCGGAATGCTACTGCCACATGGAGCCCACAGTGAAAGCGCAGAAGCGTTAGCGTCTCGTCAATGATATAATTCGAAGTGTATAGTGTTCTGAACGGGGTATTGCCTCGTCGTATCTTCTCTCTGAACTCCACGGCTCTTCTGTGATTGGCATCATCAAGATCCTCAATGGCCACGAATGCACTGGTATCTAGAAAAAGCCTCACGCGTGTCCCTTTCCGTAAAGATACTTGTCATGGGCCCTCGACAGATCCTTACGACCACTCCGTCCAACAGGCTTTCTGGATAGGAAGGGATCTGAGGGATCCAATTTGATCTCGTCTTGCAACAGTTTGGTGACCGCTAGGTGCAGTCCTTCTTTCAGACTGAGGCGCTTTCTCTTGAGCACCTCACGCAATGTCTTGTACTCTTCCTCTTCCAACGTGGTTTGAACAACCTTCGCCATCTCTGCTCCGCCACCGCATCACATGAAAACACGTCCTGCATGTAAATCTTACTTACATGCAATGGCGCAGTAGATGAGTCTTTCGAAAAAGATGACTCGAACCCTTGAATTCCTACGTGATGGGTTCCGAACCTCCTGAACTCGAAATACTGTCGCTCTTAGAGCGAGGGCTCATGGATTGGAGGTCATCACTTATGATCCATACATACCGATAGGAAGAGATGCATCCCTAGGCGTCAAATCCGTCGACTTCGACTCCCTTCTGCGTCAGTCCGAAATAATCTCAATGCACGTCCCCCTAACCGATGAGACTCGACACATGATCGGGAGGAGGGAGTTTGAGAAAATGAAGCACGGTGTCTTCATTATCAATACGGCACGTGGCGCCGTCATTGATACGAAGGCTCTTGTTGACGCACTGAATTCGGGGAAGGTGGCGGGCGCAGGTTTGGATGTCTTCGAGAAGGAGCCTCCGGATCCGAATGACCCTCTTCTAAGAATGGATACGGTCTTCGTCACCCCTCACACGGGCTTCCTGTCGGTTGAATCGCAGCGAGACCGGCAATCTATGGCGGTGGACGAGGTTATGAGGGTTCTGCGCAATGAGCGGCCAAGAAGCGCTGTCAACCTAGGTCTACTTTCAGGAGCCTAATAACCCATGATTTGCAAATCATATTCTTCTGACTCTCTAGAGGAAGGCCATTATCTTCATTCGGTAGGAAACCAGCCGCAGGGTCGACTTATATGGAAGGCCGCGTATGATTATATACACGGGATGTTTCGTGCAAACTGCGGGAACGACTCCTCGAACGAAGACGCCGCATAGCCCCAGACTAGATACTCAGTTAATGATCGAACGATGTATCCGAGAAGCAGGCAGTTTCCAATCTCGACGAGCTCTGATGCGCGCACTCCCACGCAAAGTCGAGTACCCGACGTTAGCGAAGGCTTTACTGTACTTGGAAGCATCGAACAAGATACTTCTCGCTGAGGATGGTTCCATAGTTTGGGTGTTCGTCGACAATCCGAAGCTTCTCCGGCTGCTGGCGGAAAGCCCCGGTATCAAATCCGCGGGCACCCAGATTTCGACAAGTACCTCAAACAGCTACGGGCATCCAATCGCTCCGAAGACAAGGAGCTAGTCACGCTAATTGATCACGCAATAGCCGTTCTAGAGGAACGAGCAACAGCAGGCGAATCCGTACCACGTGATCACTGGCCTAAAACGTACGCAGAGCTAAGGCTACCAAGCCTTTTCCGGTACCGCTAAATCGAATGCATAGAATCCTCTATTCCATAATCAAACTCGGGAACGATCCCCCCTTTGTATGGATCATCGAAGCAATGGATCATACTAGGTACAACAGAATCTTCGGCTATGACTAACGAGCAAGCCCAAGGCACCTTCACTGTCATTCTTCATGAGGAACGAATCAAGCTGAAAGAAACATGAAATGACCTAACACAAATGGCCAGTTATCGGTGTTAAGCTCGCTACCACTGGGTTTCCACATGCTTTGCTATTTCAGCGTCTTTTGTAACCACTACAGCCTGCATTTCCTTGGCGAGCGCTGCTATTAGTGAGTCAAAGTACGTTAGGCCCTCAATTCTGATCCTGGCGGCGGTCAGGTGTGAGGTTGGTGTTGTGGCGAGGAACTTCGAGCCTACTATAGGTGCGAGCGCTGCCCAGGTTTCAGAGATTTCATCTTCGGTATATCCACTGTTCCGCAACACAAGGTCAAATTCAGTTAGGCTTGAAGTTGGAATGTATGTTTCCTGAGCGAATTGAAGATCCCTCAAGTGTGACATCGCAGTCTTATGGTGTTTGTCGGCGGGATTCATTGCGCCAACAATGACCATCGTATCTAGCAGTTTCATTTTGGATTCTCTTGACGAGCCAGCTTGGAGGCGAGTCTGTCTTCCTCATGTCGGTCCTCGGTCCAAGATCGTAGTTTCTTCTGCCCAATGCGCTGGGCCTTCCTCAGATTGACCTCAATGGACTGGAGAGCGATCTTACCTTCCCCTTCAACGGTAACCAACAGCTCACCTGGCGTGGATATCCCGCTTTGCTCCCTGATATCTTTGGGAATTACAATGCGCCCCTTCGGATCTATCTCCACTGTCTTCATACCAAAACTTATACTAGGTACCATTTAATGAGCATTGTGCCATCAATTAAATGTAGTGGGAATTTACTCAATAAATGGGATTTGATGCCATACGGGACAGTATCCTCGTCCCTCGGTGCACCGGCTACACGTGCAAGCCTGAATAACCGCTAATAAGCAGAATTCAAGCAGCCAATGTAGGCAATTGGAAAGACAGGATGCTGGTCCTAATAGACCTGGGAATGCGTCTCTGATATCGGTGTGACCAAGGTCAGAAACTTCTGGTAATTGGAATGAAGTTGGGGCGACGCAGGTCTTGCAGGTATCCCGTCATCGCGTAAAGCATTAAATCGACGCAGTCGTCGTTCGTTTTGTGAGGCTTGCCCTTTTGGTCATATCTGCAGGTCTTCATCTGCTGCTTATTCTGTTCCAACGCGAAGTCTGTGATCACACAATGCCAGAAGCTGTACGTTGGGAAAGGCCACTTAGCTTGACGCTAGGTGCGCCCACTGAAGCTTCCGGTTCTTACTTTGGATTGTAGGCGGGTGTGAAGATGGCGTGGGTTGGGTAGATTTCTACCTGAGGCTCCCTTGCATCCCTATCTGCTTCACGCCTGGCATTAGCCTGTTCTTGACGAAGTCGTTGAAGTTGTCAGCGGTGTCCCAGATATCAGTGACGTGAGCCCCGTTTGCGTCGAACGCCGCCGCGTGGAATCGCAGCCCTTTGGGTACGTTTCCTTCCCAGTTGACTGGTTTCCTTAGGGCCTCATATTGTTCGCGGGTGAGGCCTTTCCAATTCATTATCATGACAATAGGCATAATGCATCCTGCCCTAATCAGGTTCAGCACTATATATGACTAACACTTTTGCAGCGAGCAGGTTTCGTGTATGTGGCATCATTGGTGCGCACACACAGATTCAGAAATCAGAAACAGTAACCTGTATCTTGCCTACGAAGGCAAGTATGGCTTTGAGGTGTGTGTGGGTATGCTGGTGCGAGCACCCAAATTTGAACCATGATATTTGCATGTGTGTGGTGGTGGGTGCACACCAATATGCACACAGAGGAGAGTTGAAGTAACCTGAACTCACAATTGCGGGAAGTGTTGGGAATCCAGAAAGCCCTCAAGGAATTTAGCTCGGGAACCTGTCACCCGTGAACCTTGAATATCAGAGTTCAGGGCCCCTGTCCATCTGAACCGAAATCTTTCATAACTATGCTTGGTGCAATTGATGGTTAACTTCTGCCAAAACTGCGGAACCTACTTGCCCGCAAATCAGACACACTGCCCAAGATGCCTTCGCAAATCCCAGCCCACTCTGCAATTGAAGCAGATGAACCCGTCTGAACTAACACTCCACGATGTCCTCGACCTTTTCCCGAGCAGAACGTTCAGGGAATATCAAAAGGAAACTCTAACCCAGATGGTTGAAGCCTTCGCGTCCGGGATTAGATGTATAATTCTTGCTTCGCCGACGGGTTTCGGGAAGAGCCTCGTCAACGCAGCCTTCACCTCGGTCACGCGCTCCTTCTACGCTACCCCACAATTGGCGTTGATTGATCAAATCATGCAAGACCCACTCCTCGAAGATCGGTTCGTGGAGATCAAGGGGAGGCAGAACTATCGCTGCTACTATGACCCGAATCGAGGTGTACATGTGGGAAAATGTGAGACGGAGCAATATCCGTGCGATGAGCGCCTAGACATCTGCCCCTACTGGATGCAGAAGATGCGGGCCCTGAAGGCTCCAAGCGTTCTCCTAAGCCTAGCATACCTCATAGCCGAAGGTCAGACGGAGGGGCGAAGCGAAACCTATCTTGGAACACGAACCCTACTCGTACTAGATGAGGCGCATAATCTGGAGGAACAATGCCTCAACCACGTTTCAGTTCGCCTCTCACCATTCACCATACCCTACGAAATATACGACAAGATCCGTCCGGAACTACAGAACGTGGGAACAGAACTGCAACTAGCAAGATTCCTCGAGGATCTGGAGATACAACTCAGCGTAATCTCGGAGCGACTGAAACATCAATCGGAAACGTCAGGACTTTCGATTCAACAAGCCGAGAATAGAACAATCATCGACCGATACCTCGCAAGCTACTACCTATACAGGAATTCACGGTCGGAATGGGTGTGGCAGGTCCGAAACGACCAGCTGCTTCTGCAACCGGTCTTCGCGAAGGAATTCATGAAACAACTAATCTGGAAACGGGGCGAGTATTACCTGATCTCCTCAGCCACCATCCTCGACCCGGAGGAATACGTGGAACTAACAGGCCTCACAACCGTCCTCGACAAGGACGAGGTCCGCATCCTGAAAGCGCCCAGCACATTCCCACCGGAGAACCGCCCGATAATTGACGCCACCGTAGGACCCCTAACCAAACAGCAATGGGACGCCAATATGCCCGAAGCCATCAGGGCCGTAGAGCAGATCCTACGGAAAGAGACAGGCAAGGTCGCATTGCACTGTCACAGTTATCGGCACCAGAGAGCTCTAGTCGAGAATCTTCCTTCTGACTTGAAGGGGCGCCTGATTGTGCATAAGAGTCGTGATCGGGAGGAGAAGTTGCAGGAATGGATGCGCTCCAAGGGGAAGGTGTTCGTGTCGGTGGCGTTCAATGAAGGTCAAGATTGGAAGTACGAGTTGTGTGAAGCGCAGATCCTTCTGAAGGTCCCCTTCCCGGATTTGGGTGATAGGCGAATGAGTAGACGTTTGAGTTTGGGGCATAGGAAGTGGTATGAGAATCAGGCGATGATGGAGGTTATTCAGGCGTATGGACGAGCGATTAGAGCCGAGGACGACAAAGCTAGGTTCTATGTGATCGACGGAAGCTTCCAACGACTAGTCCGAAGCTGCTGGCCCTACATCCCCGACTGGTTCAAAGAAGCATTACCCACAACATTCCAATCCACATAACCGACCCCGTTTACCGACAACCAGCGATGACCCGCGCAAAGTCCAATATCAGACCTTCAACCGTATCATCGACTACTTGCTCAAGAGCAACAAGATTATCCTCAACGGTCACGAGATCATCTGGGTGTTCTCAGATAACCCGAAACTGAAGAGGCTGCTGGAAACCAGCAAACGAATTCGCTAAGTCGGATTCACAAATTCACTATTTCGGTTTGGAGAATCTTACAGAAGCAGAGTTGATGCAGTAGCGCAGTCCCGTTGGTCTGGGGCCATCGTCGAAGACATGCCCCAAGTGAGCATCACATACACTGCATAGGATTTCAGTGCGCTTCATGAAGAAACCCTTATCGGTCACGGTCTTAACGCTATTCTGTTCTATAGGCACCGAGAAGCTTGGCCATCCAGTTCCAGATTCAAACTTGGTTTCCGAGCTGAAAAGGTCATTGCCGCAACAGACGCACTGGTAGATACCCTTCTCGTGGTCATTCCAGTACGCGCCCGTAAACGGTCT
>Ga0315280_10000766_pt1 | contig 58623 bp, 38 predicted proteins | sample YL17G06_40_MG_FD_203697 | JGI IMG/M metagenome (GOLD analysis project Ga0315280, IMG submission 203697) | Sediment microbial communities from Yellowstone Lake, YNP, Wyoming, USA - YL17G06_40 | ecosystem: Environmental > Aquatic > Freshwater > Lake > Sediment | place: USA: Wyoming | collected... | reverse complement strand
ATACCCGCCTATCGGGGCACCCGTGAACGTTGGCTGCGTCTGGGCCGCCGGGCCGCCCAGTTCGAACGCCTGCACATCGGCCGCCCCCGGTTCATCGCGGACCTGAACGATGACCGCCACGCCGCTCTTCGGATTGGCGGTCGAGGTCCATGAGACTCTACCCGTGCCGGCATCGATGACCATGCCTGCGGGGCCACGCAGCAACTCGTAGCTGAGATCGTCACCATCCGGGTCCGCCGCCCGCACCTCGTAAATGTAGGTCTGTCCCGCACCCGTCCAGGCGGGAGGGCTGGAGACGATCTGTGGCGGCCGATTGCCGAGGCACGTCACGTCATACGGATCGCCGCAGCGAAGCCACTCCCGGGCGAACGCCGCAAAGTCCGCAAATGTGATGATGCAGTCGCCATCGTAGTCCATTCGCAAGGCACAGGGGAAGATAGTGAAAGGTGCGTCGCTCTGATCGGAACCGCCCGTCTTACCTGTGGCCGTCACCCGGATCAGGCACCGGGGGGACGAGACGGCGGGCACCGTCCAGAGATAGCTGCCCTTGCCCTTGACGCACGGGGCGGCTGGCGCGATCACGTCCCAAAACACCCCGCCCGTGTAGGAGAATTCCACCGTCACCTGCGGGATGCTCGCATCGCACGACCAAGCGATCAGCCGCTGGCTCTTGGCCGGGATGGACTCCCCGCCGTTGGGGCTGTCCACTTTGACGCCCCCGTGGCACAATCCGGCCGAACAGACGGTAAGAAGGAGCACGCGGCACCAGGCCGTGACCCTCATGTTGCACCTCCACGCACGATTCACCCCTGCTTATCGAGCCCCTTCTGGTCCCGGTTGAAGATTTTGCAGAAAAAATACTGACGAAGCCCCCTACCAGCCCAATCAGTTACTATGTGGGAATTCCGGGGACGCCTCACTTATTTCGGAACGCCTCCAGGCCAACACGGTCCAATCACCCGTTCGAGTTCGCGCCGTGCCGGGTTTGGGCGTGCCGCCCAAGGCATTGCCGGTTCGTCCCATGGTGGGCATGGCCCACGCGGCAAAACCTGCCATGCTGTTGGCCCGAGAGAAGATTGCCGCGCTTCGCTCGCAATGACATGAGCGGAAGATACCCAAGGATCTGGGGAAGGCATCTCCAGAAGTATGTAATGGGGCAGCTGACCGGTCGGCGCGCGAGGGCGAAAAGAGGATGCACGCTTCCGGCCATTCGGGTAGTCTGAACGCCGAGTGCCGGGGCGGTGTCTCTGTGACTCGCGAGAGGGATTCAGGCGATGGAGGTCAGGCAATGACGGGAATGAACGACAGGCAGAGGCCGCGGATCACGCGACGGGATTTCCTCTCCGCCGGGGCGGCGGCGTTGTCCTTCACCGTGGTCGGGGCCGGGGCGGTCCGCGGGACGCAGGCGAACAGCCGGATCAAGGTCGGGGTCGTCGGCCTGGGCGACCGCGGCCGGATGATCGCCGGCATGCTGCAAAGGCACGGCGGCTACGAGATCGTCGCCGTGGCGGACTATTTCGAGCAGGTCGCCAACGCCGCCGGCGATCGGTTCGGCGTCTCGAAGGCCAGTCGCTTCTGGGGTCTTTCAGGCTACAAGGCAGTCATCGCCACCGGCTTTAGAAATCGCAGAGGCCGCCGACGCAGCCGCCGGCGAACTCCGTGCCGACGGCGACGAAGTCCGTTGATTCATCGGGCTGCCGTTCTTCCTCCTCGCCCAGAGAGAGGACCTGGCTGGGCTTGGAGCCGTAACGATAGATGGTGATGCCTTTGCACTTGAGACGGTGAGCCTCCAAGTAGATCACGCGGACGTCCTCGACGGTGGCATCGGCCGGCAGGTTGATCGTCTTGGAGACCGCGTTGTCCGTGTACCGCTGGAACGCCGCCTGGATCTCGAGGTGCTGGCGCGGCGGGACATCGAACGCTGTCACGAAGAGTTTCTTCACGTCGCTCGGAATGGCCCGGATCGCGGCCAAGGACGGGTGCTTCGCCACTTCGGCCAGCAGCTCCCGGCTGTAGAAGCCCCGGTCCTTGGCCAATTGCTCGAACAGCGGGTTGCTCTCGAAGAGCCGCGTTCCCGACAGGACGTTGCGAACGAAGCTAATAGCGAACAGGGGCTCGATCCCGCTGGAGCAGCCCGCGATGATGCTGATCGTCCCCGTCGGGGCAATCGTATTGACCGTGGCGTTGCGGAGCTTGCGCTTATCCCCGGCGTAGATCGACTTCTCGAAATTGGGGAAGACACCCCTTTCCCGGCCGAGTTTCTCGGACGCCGCCAGGGACTCCCGGTGAATGAAGCGCATGAGCCTGGCCGCAAACGTCACGGCCTCGCGGCTGTCGTAGGGGATGCCCAGCCGGATGAGCAGGTCGGCGAAACCCATGACACCCAGGCCGATCTTGCGATTGCCGGAGGCCATGGTCCGGATGGAGTCGAGCGGATAGCGATTCACATCGATCACGTCATCGAGGAACCGGATGCCCCAGTGGACCCGGTCTCGCAGCTTGTCCCAATCCACCGCGGCCCGGCCGATCCGGCCATCCGCCCGCGCGTCGCGGGTCATGCGGTCGAGGTTGATCGAGGCCAGGATGCAACTCTCGTAGGGCAGCAGCGGCACCTCGCCGCAGGGGTTGGTCGCTTCGATGGGGCCGATCTGGGGCGTCGGATTGCGCCGGTTGACGTGATCGAGAAAGATCAAGCCGGGGTCACCCGTCCGCCAGGCGGCGTTGACGATCAGATCGAGCAGGGAGCGGGCGGCAAGCTGCCTGACACTCCGGCCCGTGCGGGGATTCAGCAGGTCGGACGGCCGATCGTCCCGGACGGCCCGCAGGAACCGATCGGTAGTGCCCACCGACAGGTTGAAGTTCCGAAACGCATTGGAACCCACCTTGGCTTCGATAAAATCGATGATATCAGGGTGGTCACAACGGAGGACGCCCATGTTCGCGCCGCGGCGGCGCCCGCCTTGCACGATCACCTCGGTCGCCTTGTCGAAAATGCTCATGAACGAGAGCGGGCCGGAGGCGTGCCCCTTGGTCGAGCCCACGAGGTCGCCCCGCGGGCGCAGGTGCGAGAAGTCGAAGCCGGTGCCGCCGCCCGTCTGATGGATGCGTGCCATATCGGCCAGCGTCTTGAAGATGCCTTCGATCGAGTCCTCTACCGGCAGGACAAAGCACGCCGAGAGCTGCCCGAGCGCGGTGCCGGCGTTCATCAGCGTCGGCGAGTTGGGCATGAACTCACGCTGGCGCATCATGCGATAGAACGTCTCTTCGACTTCGTCGGTCCCCAGGTTTGCCTCGTAGTTGGCCTCGGCCTGAGCGACGTGGTGCGCCACCCGGCGAAACAGCTCGCTTGGTGTCTCGATGATCTGGCGACGATCATCCTTGAGCAGGTAGCGTCTTTTGAGGACCTCGAGGGCATTGACGGGCAATTTCAGATCGTCCGTCAATCCCAGGGCCGACTTGGCAAAACGCACCTGCGAGTGGCTCTCCCGATAGAGAATGTAGCTTTTGGCGATCGCGCCGTAGCCTTCGGCCATCAAGGCGACCTCCACCGCGTCTTGAATGTCCTCCACGCCGGGAATCTTGCCCTGGTAGGCCCGCGTGAGGTGGTCTACGACGACAGTTTTCAAACGTCGTGCGATCTCTCCGGCACGTTCCTTGTCGTTCAAAGTATCGAAGGCGGCGTGCCGGAGGGCGTTCTCGATCTTCGAGGCGTCAAAAGGAACGATGGAACCATCTCGCTTCCTGACACTGTCCGGCGTCGCTCTCGTAATCATCCCCGAACTCCTCGAACCGTGGGAAGTCCCTGTGCGAAAAAGTCCGCTGAAGCCCAGCTTTCCCGTGCGAAGTAAGAAGTCCCCCCTTCCCGTTTCCGACTTCCGACTTCACACGCCCAACTTCACACTTTCCCCGGGGATCGTCAAGGGATTTCGTCAATTTCTTTTATATAGGACGGTTTATATAGCTTTTTACTTAAGAAGCTTGACGCGATGAACGATGTAGACTATAAGGTCTCTCGCGTCGTCGCGCAGGGAGTCTTTTGACATCGGAGCCGTGACGGGAGTCCCCAACCCGATGCATCGTGTTGGGGTCCCCACGCGGACGAGTCCCATAAATCCATGGGGAAAAGGAGATTCGACGTGGATAAAGCCAAGATACGGAGTTGGGCAGTGCTGTTGGCCTGTGTGGTTCTACTGGGAGGATGTTTTGCCTCGCACCCGGAGGATATTCAGGCCTGGGTCAAACCCTACGAGGCGAACGTGACAGCCGATCGCTATATCGTGCAGCCGCCCGATGAATTGGAGCTGCGCTGTGCTCAGGTTCCGGAAGTCAATATGCAGCGGCAGCGCGTCCGGCCCGATGGCAAGATCAGCTTCGAGGTGCTGGGGGACTTTGAGGTCGCCGGCAAGACGCCGGAAGAGATCTCCGTCGACGTGGGCAAGCGCATCAAGGAACTGTACACCCTGCCCGGAGACCATGCGGTCGATGTCCGGGTCGCGGCCTTCGGGAGCCATGTCTACTATATCGTGGGACAGGTCAGCCGGCCGGGTCCCAGAAACTTTACCGGACGTGACAGTACGTTGACCGCTATCAGTGAGGCCCAGCCCAATCCGTTGGCCTGGCAGAAACGGATCCAAGTGGTCCGGCCGGCGGCCCAGGAAGGCACCGAGCCCTACATCTTCGAGATCAACTACAAGCGGATGGTCATCAAGGGCGATACGACGAAAGACGTCCTCCTGCAGGAAGGCGATGTCATCTACGTTCCACCGACCATCCTGGCGGGCATTGGGATCGTTCTCGAGGAATTCATCTCGCCGGTGGCCCGTGCCTTCTACGGGGCGTACCTCGTTCAGAACCCGCCCGGGTCCAACCAGGGTTACTCTCCGTATGGGGGCGGGGGCGGCGGCAGCTATTATCGGTAAGGGGACGGAGGGTATGACCGGCAGGCGAATCCTGAGGCGCGTCCATCTGCTGAGCACGGTCTGGTTCATCGCCTGCATCGGCTACATCCTCGTGTCGGTGCTGCGGGAAGTCGGGTTCAAATGGTGGATCATCTTCTCGCTGTCCGGGCCGTGGGCGCTGGTGGTATTCCTGCTGGTCAGTCTCTACCTGTTCGCCCTGTACCGGGGGATCGGCGAGGCCCAGCAGATTGAGATCGAGCATCCGCTCACCACGGCCGACTACTACCTGGCGCTCTACGTGGCCGCGCCGGTGCTCGGTGGCCTGGCCGGCACACTGGGCATGGCGGGAGTGACCGAACCCGGCAGGTTCCTCTTGGGGGTCGCCCTCGGGACGCTGGGCACCACATTCACCGTCTGGGTGGTCATCGATCCGGTCGCCGGGCTGCTCGAAATGCTCTTGCCCGCCAGCCGCCAACACCGGGCCCAGCGGCTGGCCGAAGCGGAGGCGCAGCGGCGCGCCCGTCACGAGAAACGAGAGCACGTCCTGACCGAGGCTTTCGCCCGGGAGGAGCGGGACCGCCAACAGTGGCAGTTGCGGCTGCAAGCGCAGGCCCAACACCTGGCCGCCCTGCTCGCCTGCGATGCCGAGAGCTTCGCCCGGGCCGAACGGGAAGCGGTGGACATCGGCGCCGAAGCCTGGCGTCTCGGCGGGCTTAGCTGTATGAGGCAGCTCCACGAAATGGCCATCCGCGTCGCCCAGGAAGGAAGACCAAGACCGGAGAGCAGAGGCCCAGAGGCCGCCTCGTCCTCCGATTACCTCGCCTATTGGTGGGATGGCATCGGGGACTGGCGAAAGCCCTCCTCGGTCTGAGTCAACCATAAGCCGCATGGAACGCATTGTCCGCGCAAAAGAAACGCCCCCCTTCTGCGGCGACGCAACCCCACAGAAGGGAGGCGAACAGATTCACGACTCAGGACAGAGATCAGGCAAGGTCGGAAGGGTGTCCCTTCCATCCTTCCTGCGTTCTCCCCTTCCTGCCTTCGTTCCCGCCGGTCTTGTTTGTCAATAGTTGCCCTTGAGCAATTGGTCCAGGGAAGCCTGGGCCTCGGTCACTTCCTGTGGCGAAGCGCCGTTGGCTTTCTCCTGCCCCAGCGTCACCTTGAGCCGCTCCATTTGTTCCTGCAGCCGCAAGGCATCCTTGAGCACCTTGATCGCGTAGGTCACGCGTCCGGCATCGGCTTGCTCTTTGGCCAACCGGAGATTCGCGCGATTCGTGTCCAGGGCCATGCGCAGATGCTGCACCGCCTCGGTTTTGCGCTTCACGGCCGCGCATGTCATGGCCAAGTGAAAGCGCGGGGTGGCGGCGGACGGTGAGTTGGCCGGGTATAGGTCGATGCACTTGGCGAAATCGGCCATCGCTTTGTCAGAGTCGCCCAAGCGGTAATACGCGTATCCTCTCGTATCCAGAAGGTCCACGTAGTCGGGAACGATCTTGAGACCCCTCTGGGTCAATGCGAGAGCCTCCTGGTACTGTTCCGGCTGGTTCTCTTGTTCGCAAAGGGCCCAGGCGAGGTTGTTCATGGCGACCACACTGTTCGGATCGGCCTCGAGAATTTGGCGGTTGCGCCGGGCGGCTTCCTCGTTGCGTCCTTCATCCTGCATCATCATGGCCAAAAGCATGAGGGCCGACATGGCCTGCGGGTTGCGGTCCAGGGTCGTCCGCAGGATATCCTCGCCGATCGAGAGAGCCTGCTTATCCCCGCTCGCCGCCAGCACGCGGGCGATGGCCGTGGCCACATCCGCATCCGTGGGATGGGTTGTGAGCCAGCGCCGCACCAGTTGGTTCATCTCCGTCCAGCGCCGCTCTCGGCGCAGTTGTTGTGCCAAGGTCATGGTGGGCGTGGGATCGTTCGGCTCGGCCTGCATGAGCTTATCGAAAAGCGCTTTGGCTTCGTCCTTTTGTCCATTGGCATACAAGGCTTCCGCATACGCGATCTCGCAGCGTCGGCGTTGCGGTCCCTCGAATTCCGGGACCTTTTGGCGCAGCAGCTCGACGGCCTGTGAGGTGCGATCCGCGCGGGCGTACGCGTCGGCCAAGTCGACCAGAACTTCTATGTCCTTGGGATTCTGATCCAGCAACCCCTTGAGCGTCAGGGCGGCCATGGCCGGAGAACGGACTTTCTCGGCCCGCGCTTTGAGCAGGAGCAACGGTCCGTTGTCGGGATTGTGGGTCAAGCCCTGCAGAGCCACGTCGGCCGCCCGGCCCGGATCTTCCTGGCTCAATTCGAGCTGGGCCAGCCACTGCCACGCCTCCACCAGTCTCGGCTGGCGGCTGGTGACCTCGCGCAGGAGGTGCCGAGCGCCCTCGATTCCCGGACCCGTGCCCTTGCGCAGGAGCACCTGAGCCTTCAGCAATTGGAGTTGGGTATACTCCGTCTGCCGCGCATCCCCCTGGTTCGGCGCGGGCGCCTGGGGATAGGCCGCCAGGGCCTTGTCCAGAATTGCCTCGGCGGCGCCGAGGAGTGGCGCCGTTCCCGCGGTGATAAACAGCAGCGCCGCGCCTCTCTGGACCCCGGCGTTGTCGGGGGCCAATTCCAGGGCTTTCTTGGCGTCGGGAACTGCCTCGCGTACGCGGCCGATCATCCGGTAGAACTCGGCCCGGGTCGCCCAATTCTCAGCCTTGTTGGGCTCCAGGGCGATCACGCGGCCAAAGTCCTCCAGGGCCTTGTCGTTCTGTTTCAAGGCGATGTAGACCCGCGCCCGCAGCAGGTAGGCGGACGCGTTCTGAAGCTGCTGGACCACCTTGTCGCTCAGGCGGATCGCCTCGGCACGATTGCCCCGCTCCACATACAGGCTGATCTGCGCGGCTTTCACAGGCAGAGAGTCCGGCATCTTGATCTGGAGATCGTCGAGAATCTTCTGGGCCTCGTCGTATTTCTTCTCCTGGATACGAATCAGCGCCAGATTCAGGCTCGAGGCCGTATCGTTGGGGTTCTGGCCCACCATCTTCTCCAGCGTGTCCCCGACCACGGTGTACTTGCCCTGCCGAAAGTCCTCCTGCAAGCGCAGCTTGTCCAGGGCGGGATCATGCAGGTTTCGCTGCTGTGCCTGGTCCAGCAGGCGCCGGGCTTCGTCAAAATCCTTCATCTTGGTCAGAGCCAGAATGGTCCGTGCGAGAACCGACGCGTTGTCAGGCAGGAATCCCAACACCTCGCGATAGGTGGTCACCGCCATCTGCATCTCGTTCGCTTTCGCGTACGTATCGGCCAGGAGCAGGCGACTCGGATGGTCCTTAGGATTCGCCAACAGATTCTCTTGCAGGAGCTTGACCATCTGCGAATAGCGTGTCTTGAACTCATCCCCACTGCCGCCATACCAGAGCCTGGCCTGCTCGTACCGCCATTGCCAGCCGTCGTCTCCTTCCAGGGACTTGATTTCGTCCACGAGGCCCTGGGCCTTGCGCGGGTCTTGAACGATTTCCGGACGGGTCAGGAGCAACCGTTTGGGTTGTATGTCGTCGGGGAATTGCACCGCCAGGTCGCTGAGCCACTGGGTCAGCTTGTCCTCCCGTTTCCACTGTCCGTAGAACTCCGCGAGGATGAGGCCCAGATCGCGCCGCGCCCGCGGCTCTCGGAACCGCGCCATGCCCTCCTTGAGAACCGCCTCACATTCCTGCGGCAGCTTCTGCCGATCCAGAAAGAGCACCAGACCCCGCACGGCTTCATAGGATTGGGGGAATTTCGTCACCGTCGCCTGGAAGCGGGTCTTGGCCTCGTCCGCGTTGCCCTGGGCTGCGCATAGTTCCGCGTGCAGCAGCAACACCTTGATCTCGTCAGGATACTGGCTCTCCAGGTCCTTGAGCAGGGTGCCCGCCTCGGGGAGCTTGCCCTGGATCATCGTCACCTGCGCCTGGAGCAGTTTGACGGCCAGGGTGTCTTTGCTGGTCCCAGCCAGCTTCGCCAGGCGCATCTCGATGTCCTGCCAATCCTTCTCGCGCTCCGCCGCCGGACGGGTATCGGCCGCCAGCAAGTGCGTCCGGGCTTGCAGCTCCAGCAACACCGCCTCCTCATGATCCGGGGAGAGTTGCTGAATCTGGAGGGATTGCTCCCGAACCTCCGGCCAGTTCCTCGTTTGCACCAGCAGGCGTGCGAGAGCCACACGGCCTTCGAGATAGCTGGAATCGCCTGTCACCAGCAGGCGAAGCTGATCGATGGCCGATTGCGTATCACCCAAGCGGGACAACGCGGAAGCCAACATCATGCGAACCGCCGATTGCCGGTTGCCCAGCGTGACCGACTTTCGCCACCCCAGGATGGCGTCTCTCAGTTGCCCGCGCTTATCCGCCGCCAGTCCCTCGAGAAAGGCGGTGGCCGCCGGCTCAATGTCCTTTTGCCGCAACTGGGAGATGCAGTCGTCGGCCTCCTTCAGATGGCCGGATCGGATCAACAGCTCGGTCGCCACCGGCATGAAATCCCAGGGTTGGGCCGCCAGCATCTTCAAACCGGTCTGGGCCACCATGTACATCTCGTCCTCGGAGTTGGCGCGCGAAGCCACGTCCGCCCAATGTCGCCACAGCAACGGCTCCGTGGGCTCCTGGGCCTGCAAGACCTTGAGCTGTTCCCGAGCCTGGTCGACGAGGTTCGCCGCCTTCAGCTCTTGCACGAGACGAAGCCTCGTTTCCTTGGCGGACAGGTCGCGCTTCTGGGCCTGTTCCAGATCGGCCAGAGCCTGGTCGCGCTCGCGCTGGCGCAGATGAAAGCCGGCCCGCGCGAGGTAGGCCAGCGCGGATGGCGGATTCCTGGCGATCGCGTCGTCATACCAGAACGCCGGCGGCTTGCTGACGACCCCGCGGAACTGCTCCGCCAGCATGCCCATCCGCTCGTACGCCAGGACGTCGTCGGGATGTTTCTCCAGCAGCTTCGTCAGTTCCGCGGCCGCCTCGTTGGACAGACGCTGTTGCCACAGCGCGTCGGCCAACAGGCGGTGAATCGTGACGTCGTCCTTGGTTTCCAGGTAGCGCCGCCCGATCAAGGCGGCCTCGCCGGAGGCTCCCGACCCCAGATACACCTCCATGAGGCGCCGGGTGGCCTCGAAGTTGCGGCCCTCCAGGCGGAGCGCGGACCGGTACGCCGCGATGGCCTGCTGGCTATTGCTGAGCGTACGCGGACGCCTCTTGAGCTGCGCATCGGCGTATTTGAGCAGAATCTCGACGTTATCGCCGTTGACGGCAAGATACTTGCCGTACTGATTCGCGGCCTCATCATAGTCGTGCTCGGCATAAGCCGCATCGCCCAAGGGCAACGCCTGCACCGCGCGCGTGCGGACCTGCCATTGATGCAAGGCGTACGCCGCGGCCGTGAACACGCCGATCGCCACGATCAGAACGGTCGCCAATTTCCAGTTGAAGTATCTGGCTGCCATTGATCACATCCTTTCCGGTTCCCCCGCGCGATGGATCACGTCCGGGTCCCCACTAAAACTGGCTGACGAAGTTCTTCACCATCTTCGTGAACGTCCGCCAACAAATCCACAAATCCAGGGCAAAAGAGAACTCCCGGACATATTGCGTGTCGTAGTGAATCCACTCCTGAAAGTCCTGGTAGGGTTCCCGGGTTCGGTACACCTGCCACAAGCCGGTGATTCCCGGCCGGACCGAAAGCCGCGCGTCCCGCCAGGAGGGACACAATGTGTTCTCCGCTTCTGGCGAAGGCCGGGGGCCCACCACGCTCATCTGCCCCCACAGGACATTGAAAAACTGAGGGATTTCATCCAAATACGTCTCCCGCAGAAACCGGCCCACGGTCGTGATGCGGGGATCATCAGCCATCTTGAACTGGGGACCATCCACCTCGCTGACAAAACGCAGCTTGTCCTGCATCTTGTCGGCTCCCGGTCTCATGGTCCGGAACTTCATGCAGCGGAAGGACCGGCCGTGCAGGCCCTGCCGCTTGTCCCGGAAGAACACCGGGCCGGGAGAACTCAGCTTGACCGCCAGCGCGATGACCGGAATCACCGGAGCAAAGAGGATCAAGATCAAGACGGCGGCCACCACATCCGCGATCCGTTTGAAACACCGCGCGTAGGAGAGCCGCGGCCAACTTCGAAAGACGCCCGGGTGACGGAGCGTGCCCGGTTCCCGGGACCGCCCGGCCCGCGGGGCGGCCGCGGGCTCCGCTCCCGGCCACCGCCCGGAGGCCGTCAGAACGCAGCCTGCCACGGCTTGACGGCGCGCCACCGATACCCCGGTTCCCACAATGGCGGAATCAACGATCGCCTCCTGACCCACCGCGCTGCCATCGCACAAAACGGTCGGCCCCACCACCACCGCGTCCGCTTCGACAGTCACTTGTCTGCCGAGCAACACGGGGCCAATCAGACGGGATTGGGGGGAGATGCGACAATCGTCGCCCCCGAGTGCCTGGCGCTCTTCGGCTCCCCACGTCCCGGCCGTGCCTGAGCCTGGCGCGCCGCTCAGGGTCACCTGGGACACGGCCAGGACACCTTCCTCGGACTCCAGATCATACGCCAGACCGGCAACCGCCACACTCTGCAGGGTCAACCCTGCGGCCCGGCAGCGGTCGGCCCAGGGGGCAAAATCCGCGAGCAGCCCGCCGTTCCAGACGGCGGCCAGAACGGTGTGGCGTACGAGAAGTAGATGAGGCCAGTCCGCCGGCAAAGGCAGCGGAGACATGCAGTCCGCGTACAACCGCCGGTAGCCGACCACCTTGTTGTCTTGCGTCAACCGAAGCTTCTCCCGGCCAGCCATCAGATCCGAAGTCGCCGTTACGGCGATCATGTCGGCGGGAGTCGTCTCGAGAAGCTGTCCGACCAACTGGTGGTTGACGTATGCGGCGAAGCGTCCATTCGCGATCGCGACCCACGGACGCCGGTGCCGGTCCTCCCCTTCCGCGAGGTCCATCGTCAGCGCCACGCTGTAAAAAATCGTGCGACCGGGACGGGCGGCCCAATCGGTCCGCCAGTTTTCCGGAAGAACCCACAGCAACTCATCAGGCTCGGTCCGGCCCATCCACGGGGCCGCAGCGCCGCCCGCGGGATCCTGCCAGAGTCGGCCCAGGCCTTCCAGGACCAGGTCGCCAAGAGGGGCGGTCGACAGGGCATACCGCAGGAGATCGGCTCCGCCGTTCGCGCTGCCGTCTCTTGCCTCTCGAATGACGATCACTTGCATACCAGGTGCGAACCACAGCTCAACGGGAGTCTCACCACGGCGTCGCCTCCGCCTGGGCACTTACGCCGTGCCGCCCTCGTTCCCGGGTTTCTGGGCCGCCAGCAACAGCTTCTTGGGCTTGTAGGCTTTCCGCCCGGACTGCGCGCCGCGCACCCGATACGTATAGGCATAGCGGTACAGGCTCTGATCCACGGGGACGTTGCTCAAAACGGCGCCCAGCACGCGGGCCCGCCCGCGGGTGAACCGCTCCTTGGCTTCTTTGAGCTCGGGGCCCGTCGTCTGACCGGCGAAGCTGACCAGGACCACCGCGTCCGCCAGCTTGGCCCAGACCAGGGCGTCTGGAAAAGCCAGGGCCGGGGGACTGTCAATGATGATGTGGTCGTACTCGCGCGACAACCGCTCCATCTGCTCCGCCGCCATCGACGACGTCAGCAGTTCGTACGGATCGGCCATGTGCCGCGGATTGGCGGCCAGGACGTGCAGTCCGCTCGACGGCAGCACGTAGGCCAGACCGCCCGAGTCCCCGCCCTGGAGGACATCCTGAAGGCACGCCGAGTCCTTGGGGATATTCAACATCTGCCCCACGTCCGGTTTGCGCAGGTCGCCGTCGATCAGGAGAACCTTCTTGCCCGATTTCGCCAGGCTCGTGGCCAGGTTGACGGCAAACGTCGTCTTGCCTTCCCGGGTGCCGGCACTGCTGACGACCAGCCGGCGGGGCATGCCCCCGTCGTTCATCAGCCCCAGATTGGCCCGAATCGTCTGGTAGTCGCCCGCAATCTGCTCGGCGAACAGGGCCGGCTTGATGGTCCGCGAGCTCGTCGTGGTCCCGAGCACCGGCAGATCGAGCTGTCGGGTCACGTCCTCGGGCGTCTGCAGGGTCTTGTCCATCCGGTCCCGCAGCAACGCCAGGCCCAACCCGCAGGCCAGAGCTCCGATCACGGCCGCCGTGGCGAGTTGGACGCGCCGATCGTTCGTATCGACCACATCCGCCCAGTAGGCCGTCTCCATCCGGGCCGGCCGCTGCTTCTCCAATTCGAGGGACTTGATGCGCCGGTACAGCGAGTCATACTGATCCTGCTCCACCTGCAACTGGAATTGGTTGTCCTGAATATCCATACCGGTGCGCCCGACCTGCTGCGTTTTGGCATCCTGCTTGTTCACCACCTCGCCGAGCTTGTCGTAGTAGGCTTGGACTCGTCCCAGCTCCATCTTGGCCGCCGCCAAACGCTGCCGCGCCGCCTCTCTCAACTGTACGTCCAGGCCGCTGTCGTACTCCTGTTCCAGCTCCTTGCGTTTGGCATCCAGCTTCTTTTTGAAATTCTCCAGCGCCGTCTGCTCTTGCGTGAGCCGCGGGTGCTTCTCCATGAGGGTCTGCGCCGTGATCAGATCACGCTCCATCTGCACGATGGTCTTCGAGAGCTCGGCCACCATCGGATTCGAGTTCACGTACTCGCGGCGCAAGTTGACCACCTGCTCCGGCGAGAGTTCCACTTTCTCCGTCTGCTCCAGGAGGCTGACATTCGTTTCCGCCGCGAGTTTCTGGGACTCCAGTTGAATCAGCTCGTTCAGCAGCTTGGCCTGAATCCCGGATTCCACCTCCTGGCGGGCCGTGACGGTCGTGGTTCCATACTGATCCGCCAGCGCGCGGATCTGCTTGCGCCGCTCCTGGATTTTGTTCAGCAGCTCATCCTTCTGGGTCGTGAGGAAGATAAGATTCTTGCGCTCTTTCTCCGTGGTGTCGCTGCCATATTGGGCCACGTAGTTGCGGAGGAACGAATCGACGATCGTCTTCGCCTCGTTGACATTGCTGCTCTGCATTCCCACGGCCATGAGCTCCGTGCGGGGAATGGCGGTCGCCGTGATTTTTCGTTTGCTGATCGCGTCGCGCAGAATTCGTTCCGGCCCGACATTGCGGCCTGGAGGAATGATCATCGCCTGGAGCTTCTCGATCCGATTCTGCGGTACGCCGCTGAGGAAGGACAGATTGCGACCGGACAGATCGTCCGCAATCACTTGCAGGATGGCGTTGTCGCTCATGAGCAGGATCGCCTGCGTGTTGACAAAATCAAAGTAGGAGCCAATGTCCCCGGCCGGGTTGCCCTCATTCGTCAGGATTCCCGGGACCACCGGCCGGACCTTCACGGCCCCCTGCACGGCATACTGGGGCTCGACGACCAGCCAGATCGCCGGCAGGGCCGCCGCGGACAGGACAATGGTCACCGCCAGCACGATGTACCACCGCCGCCGCACACTCGCCAACAGATTGACGGTCGGCGGCTCCTGGGCCGGAGGCGGGGGAAGCTGCGGGGCCTCCACCGGCGGCTCGTAGACCACGGGCTTCTGCTCGATGACCTGATCCAGATACTTCTCCAGATTATTCATAATCCTATTCTCCCATTATTACTAAGGGTCTGGTACGTGCTGCGGGTGTCGGCGCGAGATGATCGCCGGCGCGACTTCCATCGGGGGGGTGGTCAGCCGGGCCAGGAGCCACAACTCGCCCACCACCAGCGCCAGCGCCAAAGGCATCATGGCGTAACCGCCCCAATCGTGAAACCTCTGCTCCCAGATCTCCGCTTTGATCACCGTAAAGAAAACTGCCGTCACCGCGAGTCTCAGGGTATTGCACAGAAACGCGATGGGCAGACTCGATCCCAAGAGAATTAGCTTTTCCCACCAGGCGCGCTTCACCAGAAGCACGACCAGCCCGCTGATCACAAAGAAAGCCGTAATCATCCGCAGACCGTTGCAGGCCTCCGCCACGGCCACACTGGCATCGTCAATGTGGATCACGTTGCCGTCCTGCTGAATCTCATAGCCCGCCAGTTCCAGGCAAAAGACCGCCGAGGTCGTGGACCATCTCTGGAGGGGCAGAGTAATCGCGCCCTGAATGCGGTTGGGCCACGGCAGCATCAGACACAGGAACAGCAATACCGTGGCCAGCTTCCGGAAGTACTTCCGGCCCAAGACCAGCAGCAGAATCGCCCCCAGGGACAGGACGAGGGAGAATCGTTCCGCGAAGGAGTAAAAATCCAGCAAGCCGGCCACTCTCACCGCCTGCGCGAAGAGAAACGCACCCAGGCCGAGGAACAGGGCCGGTTGAATCGGCTGGGACTGCAAATCCTGACGACGCAACCAGAGCACATAGGCCGCCAGGAAGGGAACCAGCAACCCGGAAGAGTATTCGTCGCTTCTCTGCCACACTTCCATGAGCTCCTTGAGCGTCGGCCAATACGACCACAGGAACGCCGCCAGAACGACACCGCCCCCCGCCGCGTAGGCCAGAGACCTCCTCGCTTGAGGAGCCCAGGCCGGCCAGCGCTCTGCCAAGGGTCCGAAAAACGATCTCTCCTCCTCGATTCGCCCCGCGTCATGCGACCTGGACCGGAACAGACGACGATCCGTACTCCCATCCAACCGCCGGCGCGAGGCCGTTCTCTCGACAATCTCCGCCCCCTCAGGCAACGTCGCCTGGCCATCCACAATGGAGGCGCGGATTTCGCACCGCGCTCCCACGTGAGCTTCCGCCCACAGAGCGCTCCGGACCACCACACTCTGGGGACCCACGGTCACGTTTCGTCCGATCACGGCGGGACCGATAACCACGACGCCTTCGGCCAGGCAAGCGTGCTCGCCTATCCATACCGGTCCGCACACGCGGGCCGTGGGATGTACGGATACGTCAGATTCCGCCAGCACCAGGGCCTCTCCCGGCTGCGGATGCGCCGTGGCGCGTCCGCTGTCGCACGAATCATGATGAAAAAGCATACGCAGGGCGTTGAGATACCCTGCACGGTTGTGAAAATTGCCAACCTCCCGCTCCAGCACCAGCGGTCGAACCGTGCCGCCGGCGCGGAGGATCGAAGGTATCAACCCCTCTTTGATGTCGGAATACCCGCGCGGAGGAATGTGATGCAGGGTCTGGGGCCGACACAGGTAGATCTCCGCCGAGCTGCCGGGCGCCGTCTCGCGATTGGGACTCGGGTTGAACACGAGGGTCAGCTCCGCCCCCCCCGCCTGATGCGCCTCGATCAAGTCCTCGATGTCTGGCGGAGCCATCATGCTGCCCGACAGAACCAGGATAAGATCGCCGGGATCGGAGGCAACCGCATCGCGCAGGCCGCCGGCCGTTCCCGCCGGCAAGTCCTCGGCCACGAGGGCGACCTCCAGCGGCGCGTCTTGGCAAACGGCACCGACCGCCGTGGCATCATCCTTCGCGCAACAGACCGCCACGTGTCGCAGCCCGGCGTCCGCCAGATGCTGCAGCAGATGCGCCAGGGCCGGCTGCTCGGCTACCGGCCAAAGAGCCGTGGGCAGATGCGCCGCCAGTGGGCAACGTCCGAAGTCACGCCCCCCGACGAGCACCACGGCACGAATCTCAAGCCCGTGCCAGGGATTTCTAGATGTCATCTCCTTTGCGGCTCCCAAATGGATTCCTCTCCGGTCCGACAAAGGCCCCTAATGACTTCTCTCGATTCTCTCACCGGACCGGACCTGAGGCGGCGGACCACCACGGTGTCTCGGGTAGTCCTCGTCCACCCAGCCGGTCTTCGCACAGGTCGTGTGTGTACCTGGCGATATTGGAAGCTATTATTAGACCTTATCGCTGACAATTCGTCAATTCCAAAGTTTTATCAGACCTTCCTTTTCCGGGCGCAGCCACTATCGGGTGCCCGTGGGCACCACTGCCTCTACCTTCGGTGCCGAGGGTGCGGACACCGAGTCCGATAACGGCCGCCCGATGGGCGGCTCCGCCACCCTGCCATACCAGTCGGCAGGAGTCGGCATCCGCTTTCGCGGATTCTGCCGCCGTGCGGACATCGGACACGCACAAAGTACGATATTCATCCCCTAGGTCTGATAATCCGGAGGCATCAGACCGCCTTGGGGGCATGGAGGGTCTCCAGAAAACGCCCGATTCTCTCGGCGACAATCTCCGGGTTCGCTTGGCGCGGCCGGGGAACAAAGGACCTAAGCTGCCCCACTTTGACCCGCAATTGCGTCTCATCCTGAGCCACCAGGATATGGCCCAGGGCCTCGAACTTGGTTGCCAGCGCCGCCTGATGGTCGTTCACGACCTCCCTGTATCTCTTCAGCCGCGGCATAACCAGGAGCGGTTTATTCTGGTCCAGGGCCATCGTGATGGCGCCCATCCCCGCATGACTGATGACCGCGGACGCTTGCCGAAAACGATCGTCAAACGCCTTCTTCTCCAGCGACCCGACCGCGGCAAAATTCCGGGGCTTATAGACGCTGTCCCCGATCTGCGCGAACAGGTCGTCCTGGATGACGCCCTCGTCAAACAGGTCGTCAATCGTCGTGACCAGGCGATCGAAGGGGAATTGCGTGCCTACGGTCAGGAAGATCATACGATGGTCCCCACGTACTCCGCGCCGCGATATCTCTGCGCCAGTTCCGGCCATTGCACAAGGAAGAGATCGGCAATCGGGCGCACCAGTCGGCCGGAGAGCGAGGGGCGTTCGACGTTTGTGATGCTATCCACCCAGATGATTCGCGCGCCCCGGAGTTTGCCGAGGAAACAACAGATGCATCCCGGGGCCGCTCCGGTGCTCAGGACCACGTCGGGCTTCTCGCGCCAGAGCGCCGCCAGGCACTTCACGAACACCCGGATCACGCGCAGGCCGTGCTCCCGATTACACTCCCCCACCACGTAGACCGTGCCGAAGCGTTGCAGGTTCGCACGCACCGCCTCCGAGGTGGTAACCACGAAGGTCTCGTGTCCCTGCCAGGGCCGTACGATCTTGAGCAGTTGGCTCAGATGCCCGCCCGCGGAAGCAACCAAGCAGATTCTCATATTTTCTCGCACCCTACCACCAGCCCAGTTTTCGCTGGATCGGCCGCCAGAGCAACTGCGGCCAGAAACGCCATTTGCTCTGGGGCAAAGTCTTCAGCAGTCTCCACCACAGTTCGCGCCGCGCGCGCAGGTCGGCTTCGGTGAAATCCTTGAGGTACTGCTCCTGGGTCTCCGGGCTCCCGGTCTCCTCCAGCAAGGTGCACCGGCGCCGCACCTGGGCCGCGAGCCGCTCTTTGTCCCGGCCTTGTACCATCACGGGGCGATGCTCTCCGTCTTTGGCGATCGGGACGGAATCCCACGCCACGACCTGCCCGTCAGCCAGTTCGACCGTCAGGATGACCGACCAGCAGCAATCCGCCACAAAATCGTCGAAGATGAAGTTGCCGAGACTGTAGGCGACGAGCCCGCGCCCCACGCGCTCGATCCCTTGCACGACATGAGGATGATGACCGGCAATGACGGACGCCCCCGCATCGATCAGGTCGCGGGCCAGTTGCCTCTGCCCCGCGCTGGGCCGGTTCATGAATTCCGTCCCCCAATGAAGGGAGACGATCACGTAGCGGCCGTCCTGGGCGAGCGACCGAACCGCGTCGAGAATCTGGTCCGCGCTCGCCCCACCGGCGTACGCATACTTCTCGTCGAGAAGACACGCCCCGAGGATCGAATACTTCTGGCCCTGGAGTTCAAGGTTCGCCACCTGGAGTCCGGACTCGAACAAGCCCTCCCTGCCGGCCCCAACAACGCCTATGCCGGCCTCCCGGAGTTGGCGCGCCGTGTCTACGGCACAGGCGTGACCCTGTTCCAGGATGTGGTTGTTCGCCACGTTGGCACAAGTCAAACCCCACTGCGCGAGGTACGACGCCGCCTCCGGCCGACCGCGCATGTGCAGCCGACGCAGGCTGCTCTCCGCGCGTCCGACGTCGGACAGGACGCTCTCCAGGTTGAACAGAACGGCATCGTGCTGGTGGAAAAACGTAACAAATTCCTCTGGTAAGAAAGCGACGCCGTGGCGACGGAGGGAAGAGGCCACCCCATGCCCGATCGCATAGAAAGAATCGCCGCACATCACATCGCCAACACAGGCAATTCGTATCGTGCTCATGGCGCGGGGGATTGCTTGGCCACCATAGTCTGCTCAATCCACTGCGAAATCTGCTCCGCGTGGTTGGCCCAACTGTGCCGGGACGCGACCTCGATCCGCTGGTCACGCCGCTGGGGCGTGTCATTTTCGAGTTCCCACTGGATCGCCTGGCAGAACTCCTCTTTGCTGCGGGTCATGCTGATCAGATCGCCGTATTGCCCGGCCTCGTCAATCTCGACGGAGACGATGGGATTGCCGGAGGCCATGTATTCCAGCATCTTCAACGGATTGCACTGGCGAATCCAGTCACACGCCTTCCATTGCAGCATGCAGACATCGAAACCGGCACACAAGGCAGGGATCGTCTCGTAAGGCAGCCGGCCCAGCAGGTGCACGTTCGGAAGGCTCGCCAGTTCCGAGTAGTCGCCGGTGGTGATTTGGCCGGCAAACACGAAAGACACGTGGGGCAGGTTTCTGGCACAGTAGGTCATCATCTCGATGTCATTGCTCGCCGTCATCGTGCCATAGTAGCCGGCCACCGGCTTGGGAATATCGGCCATCTCCGCCGGCAATTGCCGGCGTTCGGCCGCTTGTCGAAACAACTCGAAATCCACCCCATGGGGCAGGTAGTACACGTTGCCCCGCTGGGCGCGTTTCAGCTCATACAGTCCCCGGGAGACGCAGATCAGCAGATCGCTGGAACTGGATAGGCGGGCCTCCCGCTGCCGCTGGGCCCGCTCATTCGAGATATAGTCGTCCGCGGCGAAGAGATCGGAGACATGATAGATCGTGGCTTGCGGCCGGAACCAGCCCAGGGCATCGGCCGCCCGCGCATTTTCCATCCAGACGAGGGGATGGTGGAATCCCAGCCCCCGGCTGATACTCTTGATTTGCGCGCGCAGGCACAGGTTGTTGAGGGCATCGAGTCCCACCTTACCCTGGAAGGGCAAAAAGAACGGATTGAGCACGTACAGGTTCTTCTCCGGTTGCCGCAGATACTTCGTGTAGCTCCGGAGCTTCCGTTTGATCCGCACGGCCAGGCCCTTGCGTCCGTGCGCGACGGCCCCGCCCAACAGGTCGGAGCTGAAAGGATTGACGTAGAGGACCCGGTTCGTTCGCGCGAACTGGGACATCAGGTGCGTCGTGCAACTGGGATTCATGCTCCACCAGTCCGACGGAGCAAAACACACGATGTCGTGACCTTCGATCATCCAGCCCCCTGTGGGCCCGGAAGGCACGCTACCCCGCGCCCCCCCGGAGAAGAATCCTGCGGCGAGTCTCTACTCCGATTTGGTGAGTTGCACCGCCGGTACGGAAGCGACGGCGTCCACACTATCGGAGATAATGCTCATCCCCTTCCTCAGGATTTCCTCGTCGGTCACCAGGGGAGGCAGGAGCTTCACCACCTGTCCTTCCGATCCGGCGGTCTCCGCGATGAGACCGCGCTGGAAGGCCTCCCGGGAGATCTTCCGGGCCACGTCGCCGCTGGCCGTGACGATCCCCACGATCATACCCAATCCGCGGATTTCCTTGATCACGTGCGGAGATCGATCCGCCAACTCCTGGGCCAGTCGGCGCAGCAATTCCGCTTTCGTCCGGACGCCCTCCGCGAAGCTGGAACTCTGCCAATAGTGGTTGAGCAGGGTCGCGCCCGCCACGAACGCCAGGTTGTTGCCCCGGAACGTTCCGGTATGCTCGCCGGGGTTCCAGATATCGATATCCGGGTTGATGAGGAGCAGGGACAGGGGCATGCCGCCGCCGATCGCCTTGGAAAGGACCACCAGATCGGGTACGATACCGGCCCGTTCGAAGCTGAAGAAATGGCCGCTGCGCCCGTTGCCGACCTGAATGTCATCGACGATCAGCAGAATGTTGAAGTCATGGCAGATCTGCTCGATTTCTTTCAGCCAGGCCACGCTGGCCACATTGATGCCCCCCTCCGCCTGAATCGTCTCGAGAATGACGGCGGCCGGCACCCCCACCCCGCTGGAAGGATCATCCAGGTACCGCAGGAGGATCTCGGCGGTGTTCAGGTCTTTGCCCAGATAGCCATCATAGGGCATGAACGTGACGTCCCCGCCGCATCCCGAAAACGGGTTCTTATAGCGGACGTTGCCCGTCACGGACAAGGCACCCAGGCTGTGGCCATGGTACGCGTTGGTGAATGCGACGACGCCCCGGCGTCCCCTGACCTTCCGCGCCAGTTTCAGGGCGGCCTCCACGGCGTTGGTCCCGGTAGGTCCGCAGAATTGCACGCGATACTTCAGCTTGCGCGGCCGCAGGATCCTCTCGTCCACCGCCTCCAGGAAGTCCCGCTTGGCCGCGGTGTATTTGTCCAGGCTGTGCAGGATGCCGTCCTTTTGAATGTACTCGATCAGAGCCTGGCTCACGAGAGGGTTGTTGTGCCCGTAGTTCATCGTTCCCGCGCCGGCAAAGAAATCGAGGTACTGAACGCCCTCCTCATCCCACAGAAAGGGTCCTTTCGCCCGGACGAAGACCACGGGGAACGACCGCGAATAGGAGCGCACCTGCGATTCCAGCCTTTCGAACGTATTCATGTCGACCTCACTTTCCTACACGCTATTCTGGCCCGGGTTTCGGATCACAAGCGACAGCGCTTTGCCACTGGCCGTCCTTTGGATCCGGGCCACCGGGCGAACGCTGGAGCGAAACTCGGTAGGCAAGTGCTCCTTCACGAGACGATTCAGACGCTCCGTGTCCTTTTCACAGAATCCATCAAGGGGCACGTACTCGAGCACCATGAGATCGGCGGCTTCCAGAATCATCTGGGCCTCCAAGACCGGCATCCCCTGCATGTCGAATAGGATGTTCTCCATCATGTCCTCGATGGCGGTTGCACCAAAGATCTTCCCGGAGGGGGTCACCATCACATTGCTGTCCCGACCGACGATTCGTTTGACGACGGGGAACGCCCGGCCACAGCGACAGGGCTGATCGCCCAATTGGACCAGGTCGCCCAGATCGTAACGAATCAAAGGCATCGCCCGGTTCCAGAAGCCCGTCGAGACCACTCGGAAGGAACCCTCATTGGGCGGCCCGGCGGGCAGGAACTCCGTCAAACCGTACTCCGGCAGGACGTGGTAGGTCCCCCGCTCACAGGTGTGAATGTAGCAGACCCGCTCCCCGCTCCCGTAGAAGTCATAGACCGGACATTCAAACGCCCGGGAGATCACTTCACGTTTGGCCGGGTCCAACGTTTCCGAGGTGGTCAGGACGGCCTTGAGGCTGACGCGCAGACCCTCGTCCAAACAGAGTCGCGCCAAGGCAAAGGCCCCGGAGGGATAGGCCACGAGGGCCTTGACCCCATAGTCCGCCAAGGCGTTCACGTAGAGCCGGACCGTCTCCTTGCTGATGTGGTATGTGGAGAGGTACAGCTCGCGCGTCGCCGCATCGTAGGCATACGGCCGCGTGTGTTCGCGCGCGGGCGAGACGATTTCCCGCTGCATCATGCGGGCACAGCGATCCTTGACCGCCAGACCCGCCCAATCGTACTGGCGGCGCACGAAAGCGTGCTCGATGATCACCGAGCGTAGATCGCGCTTGTGCACCAGCCGTCGCCCCGTGGTGCCCCCGCTGTAGCCCGTCGCCACAAACCAGCGGCCGGCCTTCGTCGACACGAAGCGGGGCCCCTGTTCCCGCACGATGTCTTTGGTAATGATAGGCAGTTTCTGCACATCCTGGAGGGTCCGGATGTCCTCCGGCACCAGCCCCTGTGCTTTCATGGTTTCCTGGTAATAGGGCACGCTGTCGAAGGCATGTCGGATGATGCTTTGGAGCAGGGTCAGTTGCAGCTCGTGGAGTTTCTCCTGGCTCCACCACTGCGTCTCACTCAGCCACTTCCGCTGTTCCTGGAAGGTGCCGGGGACGCGCTTCACACCCAGGACGAACAAACCGCGCAGAGTCAATCGAATGTCATTCAGGGCCGGCATGGGCATAGCGAGTGATTCCTTAGTGAAGTTCTGCAAAATGGAGATTAGGCCTACTTTGGGAAGGAAAAATCTCGTTTCTCGATTTCTCCTTCCCAACTCCTCACCACCTGACGAAGAATGACTTACCCCGATTCTTCCAGGAAATCGAAGAATAAGATTTCCTGGAAGAATATAGGCCTAATCTCCATTTTGCAGAACTTCACTCTTTTCTCAATGATGTTCCGTCATCACAAAGGACAGGTACTTGCCCCGCGGCGTCCGCTCCATCGTCTGGACCGCCCGGATGCGTGTCCGCATGCCTTGGGGAGCCTGCTGCCGCATGACCTCCCGCAACTGCTCGGCGTGGACCGGCTGAAAGCCTTCCGCGCCGACGTACTCCAGCGTGAGCTGGTCCGGACCATCCTGAACGACACGACCTGCGGTCACGGGCAGCCGATACATGCTCTGCAAAATCCGTTCGAGAACGTACTCGACCGCCGAGGCCCCGAGCTGCACGCCGGAGGGCGTCGTGATGATGGTCTCTTCCCGGCCCGCGATCTGGTCAATCACCGGGAACGCCCGTCCGCAGGCACACGCTCGGCCCGAAGACCTCACCAGGTCGCCCATTTGATATCGGATCAGAGGCATGGCCATATTCCAGAAACCGGTCGAGACCAGGCGATAGCAGCCCTCGTTGGGGGCCGCCGCGGGATGCAACTCCGTCAGACCGTAGTCAGGCGCCACGTGATAGCTGCCTTTTTCGCACATGGCAATACAGCAGACGCGCTCGGCACTTCCGTAGAAATCGAACACCGGGCACGCAAAAGCCGTCGTGAGGAACTCCTTTCGACTCTCCTCCAGCGTCTCCGAGGTCGTGAGCACACAACGCAGCGGCAGCGTGAGTCCCTGGTCCACGCACCCCTTGGCCAGGACGCAGGCGGCGGAAGGATACGCGACCAGAGCCGAGATCGCGTACTCCTTCATGAGATCGACGTACGTGCGAACGGTCGCGGGCGACAGATGAAACGTCGACAGCGTCAATTCCTTCATCGCCGCGTCGTAGTAGTGGTACCGTGCCGTCGTTTCGCCCGGACGAGCCACCGTCCGGCCCTCCAGATAGGCACATCGGTCCGCCTCCGTCAGACCGGCCCACGTGAACTGGCGTCTCACGAAGGCATGTTCCCGGGCGATCGACCAGAGGTCCCGGCGCACTGGAACGGGCAAGCCCGACGTGCCGCCGGTATAGGCGGTTCTCAGGCACCACGGGGGGTACTTTTTCGATACGATGTCCGGCCCGATCCGCCGGAGGTCGTCCTTGGTCATGACCGGAAACGCCGTGATGTCGGACAACCGCTGCACACTCGACGGCTGCAAGCCGAGACGGTTCATGAGCCTCGTGTAATAGGGAACCGTCTCGTACGCGTGCTTCACCACCCGCTGCAATTGCGTCAGTTGGTACGCTTCCAGCTCTTGCGCCGAAAGCCACTGCGTCCTCTCGATCTCCCGGGATAGCCTGCGATAGGATATCGACTGTCGTTTGACCAAAAACGTGATCATTCCCCAGCATGTCGCCCTGACGTTCGCCCACATGACTTCGCTTCCCTGTCTGTTCCCTGCTTTCTCATCCGGCGGATATCCCTTCCGCCCGCAGAAGAATCGAGCTCTTGAGGCGGCGTTCAGCGCCCCCGAAAGGCTTGCAGAACGTTCTCCGCCGTCGCCGAGAGTTCTTTGACCAATGTCCCCAACTCCCGGAAATCTTCGTCGCTCAGGCTGCGGCGCAGGGCCATGCACGTCCACAAGACGCACCGAATGGGTCGGTCGGCGGCCGCCAGGCGGCATCCGGTTGCGGTCAGGTTCGGACAGCCGCCCTGCAAGGAGAGCCGTGACTCCCGCTTCTCGTCGAACTCATCCCTGCCCCGGAGCGACTCCAGGATCTTCTCGGGTATGATCCGATACGCGGGAGGCTGTTTGGGAAGAGCATCTCCATAATCGGCCAGCGGACGGTCGGAATACATCCGGACTAGATAGTCGATCAAGGTGAAATGATCATACCCGCCTCGGCAACACAGACCTGTACAGGTCTGGCAGGCCTCGGCGCGCCCGCAGATCTTCACGATTTCCTGTTGCAGGCGCTGTCGCTGGCCATTCAGAACCTGCATCCGCTCTTTGACGCCCTGCACCTCCCAAGCCAAGCGGTGAAACCGCCTCCTGGGCACAGCGTACTTCGTCGAGTACAGGAGAAATCGGGACAGCTTGTTCATGATTGCCCTTCAACATACCCGGAGTCCAGCGCGGAGTCCCTTCCAACCGCCGAAGACCCGCCGCACGCCCAGGGCATACACCCGCACCCGAGACCACGCCAACCGGCGCTGCCCACGGGCGAGAACCGTCCGCAGGAGCCAGTAGGGAATCCGTGCGGCCAGGAACAACCCCATGAGCCCACACGCCGCAACATAGGTGAGCCGGGAACCATGCTTGTGCATGAACTGCAAGATGCCCGCCTTCAGTTGCAGGGTCATCTCGTTGGCGGCCCGAGCCGCACTGGCGCCGCCCAGGTGAATGATCTCGCCACAGGGAGCAAACAGAATCTTCCAGCCCGCCTGGCGGAAGCGATAGCACCAGTCCGTCTCCTCGCCGTACATGAAGAACGCCTCGTCCATCAGGCCCACCTCGAGCAGGGCCGCGCGCCGGACCAGCATGAAACAGCCGGTCACGACGTCCACCTCACGCACGTCATCGCGGTTCCACCAGGTCATCTGTTCCCGCCCCAGCAGTTTGCTGCGCGGCCAGAGCTTGTACAGGTACGTGCTCGACAGCAGCATGTTCAGGAGGGACGGAAACCGAAAGCAGGTCCGTTGCAGCGTCCGGTCCGAATTGAGTACCCGGCATCCGACGACGGCTGCCTCCGGGTGAGCATCCGCGAAGGCCACCGCCTTCTCAATAGCCCCGTCCAACACGATCGTGTCACTGTTCAACAACAGGACGTATCGTCCTGGGGCTACGGCCATGCCCTGGTTGTTGGCCGCGGCGAAGCCCCGATTCTGGGTATTCACCAGGAGCTGAACTCCGCCGAAAGCCTCCCGCACCATTTCCGCCGAGCCATCGGTCGAGGCATTGTCGATCACCATGACGTGGAACCGGACGGCGCCGGCATTCTCGTACACCGAGCGCAGGCAGTTGGAGAGGATCTCCCGTGTGTTCCAACTCACGATGATGATGCTAACGTCTGGGCCGTTCATCGGGTTCTGCGATCGTCTCCGAAGACCAGGTCGCTTCGGTGCCGCGCGGCACCGCTAGTAGGCGTGCTGGACGTGGCCGGCCAGCGGGGCGCGTCGGACGGCCTCCGGCTTTTCGTACGCCTGGGGATAGAACAAGCCGGCGCCCGCCAACAGGAGGTACCAGATCATCGCGATCTGACCGAAATACGACACGCCGATGAAGGATATGCCATGGGCGACGGCGGTCACGAAGGAAGCCCACGCCAGATATTGCTCGCTGCGTTCTCGTGGCTGCAGGGCCAGACGCAGGAAAACGCGCGCCGCAATAAAGAGAATGACGCAGAACAGCACCAGGGTGACAAACCCGCCGCGCACCCCCTCCAGGATGTACTGGTTGGTCACATCCTCCAGACCGAAGCCCCAGTGGGCCGTATCCCGCGTTCCCAGCACCAGCCATTCCGAAAAGTGATTGACCGCCTCGTTGATCAGGTGGTACCGGTGCCATCCGGTCGAGCCGGACACGACGCTGATGCGCGCCAGGAGGTGCCACACGGGAGACCTCATGACCATGTGGAGTGCGAACAGCAGCACCACGACGCCCCAGGCCGCGTTGCCGGTGTACCGTCGCAACGGGAATGCCAGCAGCAGGCCCGCGACCATCATCAAGGTCAGGATCGGCGTGCTGGAGGCCGTCGCCAGGATCATGAAGGCACTGGCCGCCACCCCCGCCCAGAGGAGCGCACGATACCGCGCCTGCTGCTTGGCAAAGCCGATGAACAGGGGCACGAGAGTCGCCCAGAACAGGCCCATCATGATCGCGTGCGGGAACGTCGCCTGGCACCGATACTGCTCCTCGCGGAACGCCGTCGTCACGCGCCCCAGCACGGTAAACGGGTTGATTCCCGTGGCCTCTTCGAAGGCCACGAAGGGCACCATGGCCACCGCGCAGACGGCCAAAGCGAGGTAGGCGAACCGCAGATCCTCCCAAGAGCGCACGACCTGACGGAGCACCCAGTACAGGCAGAGCCACTCCACAAATCGGCCGCACCGATTGATGAAAGCGCTCATGCTCAGCCATTGTGCTACATAGACGAGGGTACCGACGATGAACCAGGCCAGAAGCAGCTTGTCAAAACGGTTCCACCGGATGGGGACGATCTCCCCGCGCAGCGCCAGCCGCAGCATTCCCACGAGCACCAGAATCCGCAGGACCTGAAAGTCCAATTGCCAGACCATGATTCTTTGGTCCGTGGGAGCAAAGCAGGCCCCCACCACGTATGGCAGCAGGATGTACTTGCGCGGGAGCACAAAGATCAGCCCCGCCAGGATGACCATGATGAGAAAAGTCGGTCCCGTGAGTGTTGATTCGCTATACATGGTGTTGCGCCACCCCTTTCTGCGGAACGCCAGAGCGTCCTCCCTCCCCCGCGGGCGAAATGGACTTCACGATGCGCGCCGGTACGCCGGCCACCACTGTGAAGTCCGGGACGTCGCGCGTCACCACCGCATTGGCCGCCACCACGGCCCGTCTGCCGACGCGCACTCCCTTCAAGATCACGCATCCCTCCCCCAGAAAAGCACCATCGCCGATCTCCACCGGCGCGACCTTCAGCCGGGGGCTCTCCCGTGCCTCCAGATCCGGCTCATCGTAGCTGTGATCGTGGTCGGTGATATAGACCCTGCCCCCCATCAGCACATTGCGGCCGATCCGCACGCGGGCCGCGGCTCCACAATGAAAATAGAACTGAATCGCCGTGCCGTCCCCGATCATCAGCTTGGGACCGTCGTCCATTTCCGGACCGACGGCCTCCAGGCGCGCGCCCTTGCGAATGATCACGTTGCGCCCAATCGAGATGGCCCGGGGGTTGGTCAACATGTCACACGGACCCAGGTACGACTTCCAGCCAAACGCGTAAAAGCGCCAACGCCAGTACACGTACTGCCAGAGGGCCGCCACCAGATGCACGCCTCGGCTGATGACACGAGGGCCGGCTGGGCCGGGCTCCACGGTATACGTCTTGGCCACGACCTCGCTGAACATGGGCGATGTCTCCCTCCCTGGATTCATCTGGCGAACTAGTAGTTGGGTCTCGATCGACGAAATTCCTTCGCGGCGGGACCGCGCCCCAGACGGTCGCCGGAACCCGCCTTCTTAGTTAACCTGCGACTCCACTCTCTTGAGGTAAAACATGGCCTCGTCCCCACGTTGGGAGGCGTTCCACTGCTCGGCGTGCCGCTCGAATGGCCGCAGGTCTTCTCTCGAATTGCTCATCTCTGTGCCCGAGCGGTAAGATCCGCCTGATCACTCTGCCAGCCCACCCTAGCCGCGTTCCTATCTCCAGAAGATCTGCCTGGTCTTTTGCCGGGACACCTCATGCAGCAGGAGCGAGCCGACGATCATGCAGGCGGCCAGGTCCGCCGGCAGTCGCATGAGCCCCTCCATGCGATAGTAGAGGGGCGCGTGGACTCGAACACAGTTGATCAGCCGCCGCTTCGCCACGGCCACCCACCAGCGTAACAGGACTCGCGTCCGCAGGCGCGAGCCTGTATAGACGACGTTCTTGTGGAGGATCTGCCACTCCCGGCAGGCCAGCCTCCACGGGCCGTCCCGGTGCGAATGGTACACGCGGGCGTCCGGCTGATACAGGCAGCGGTACCCCTGTTTCAAGGCCTGGCACGTAAAGGGGCCTTCCTCGCCCCCCGAAGTCTCTTCGTCATAGGGATGATCCTGCCAGACGCTCCGGCGGATCGCCGCACAGGCATTCGAGGCCAGCATCCCCTTGGCGGCGGGATTGTTCGCGTGCCGCTCTTTGTCGAGCACGATGGGCTGGGTCCCGAAGGTGCGCTCCAGGCGCACACGCTCATCCACGGGGGCATCCGGATACGGGAGTTGCCGGCCGTAGACCACCGCCACATCCGGCTCCTGGAAAGGCTCCACCATGTGCTGCACCCAATACTCATCCACCGGCGTCGCATCCGACGAGAGCAGGAGCACCAGCGCCCCGCGGGCCCGGGCAATACCCCGGTTCAGAGCCCGGCCCCAGGAGAACTCCGCTTGGAAGATGGGCACCACCACGGCCCCATGACGCCGGGCCACCACACGAGAATCGTCTGTCGAATCATTGTCCACCACGATGAGCTCCAGGTCGGCGCCGTCCGTCAGCGTCTGACTCTCCAGACCCGACAGGCAGCGATCCAGCTCATCCGCGGCGTTCCGCACCCGGATCACGACAGAGATGGTCCGTCCCGACTCCTGCCTGCACGCGTGAGTGTAATCGACCATGCGGGCTCCATCCCGACTTGTTGTCGTCACTCGACCAGCCGCCGGCCGCTGCCATGTGGGCCAGATCTTCCTTGCCAACGGCATTCCGGAGTACTCTGGAGAAACTGCTTTCGCCCCGAAGGAGGTGGGCGGGCGTGAGAGCCTTGAGATAGGGCTCCCACCAGAACTGCTCCCACAGATGCACACAATACGACCGGGAGAGCGTCTGCTCGTGCCAGCGCACCGATCTCAACGTATGCCCGACATACCCCAGGGGCGTACGGAAATTCTTGGGCCGGCCGGCATAATCCCAGAGCCGCCTGCCGATCCAGCCCACGCCCTGTTTGAGCCGCACGGGTTGGGCCCACAGGCGTACGCCGGCCGGCTCGTTGAACAGGGGATAGAAGAAAGAATACGGTTCTTCCACGTGGATCCAATCCGGGTGCTCTTGCGCGAGTTGAAAGGGGAGCAGGACGGAATGGTGGCTCCAGTTATCCTTGTCAAACGTCCTGTAGCTCTCGAACCACGCGCTGAGGAACTGCGCCTTCGCGCCGGCCAGGATCACGGCGTTGCACAGGCCGGTCCCAGCCTGGCTCCCCATGACCATGTCGTGCCCCAGCAAGGGTGTGAACGGGTTGAGGCATATCACGTCCAAGTCCAGGTACACGCCCCCGTGTTGGCGCAGTTGTTGAAGCCGAATGACATCGGCCTTGTGGGCAAAATGGGTGATCGGATGGCCGAAGACTTCCCGCGGAATCTCCACCTGGTGGAGCTGCACGTATTTCTTGGCCTCTCTCCACCAGAAAGTGTCGGGCTCGTGATGGTAGTGAAACAGGATGCGATCGGGCCGATTCACTTTCCAGGCACAATAGACGGCCAGGAAGTGGATGAACGAGAACGGTTTACCCCCGAAGTTCTCGTCCAATCCGAAGACAAAATGGATCGTATTCGGTATCACGGATCGACCTGCCGCGTGTTACCGGTGCGGCCCAGACGCCCCTTGAGGCGGCGCAGACAAGGGACCAGCGAAGGCGCAGCCAGCTTGATCCGCAGCTTGGAGTACTCCCAGCCGAACGTTCTCATCAAGGGGAAGGTCCTTGCGAGCCAGGCCGCCCGCGTGACATCACCGAGCACAGCCAAGTCGTGTGCCGTGGCCAGGGCGTAGCAGGCCAGGCAACGTTCCAGCAGAGCACACCGCGGCGCCGGACAATGGCGCCGGATCGGCTCGGGGTCGGTGAATACCGGTTCGAGGGGGCGATTCCTCTTCGAGCCCGGAGCCAAGGCGGAGGCCTCCTGATGGTACCAGCCCAACGGCTCGGCGAGCAGGTAAACCTCCTGGCCGAACAGCACTTGGAGCCACAAGTAGCGATCTTCGCCATACGTGCAGCGATTCTTCTCATAGAACCCGCCGTATTCCTGAATGACGTCCCGGCGGCCGACCGTGGTCATGGAGTGGAGGATATACATGACCCGCGCGAGATCCGCCGCGCTGCGGCAGGAATCCACGAGCCAGGGGCCTTCCGTCACACCGAGTTGCTCGAAATGGGACCGGCCCGTCTCCCCCCCGAGGCCGAAAATGCAGGCCGCGGCCACCACCCCGCAGGACGGGTGCTCGTGCCGCACCCGCATCGTGTGTTCGAGGTACGCCGGCCTCCACTCGTCATCCGCATCGAGAAATGTCACCCAGGGCGCCGTGGATTCGCGCAGGCCACGGTTACGCGCGGCGCCGGGTCCCTGGTTATCCTGCCGCACAACTCGCAACCGCGGATCGCCATATCTTCGGGCCACCTCCGGGCCGTCGTCGGTAGAACCATCGTCCACGACCACGACCTCGAAGTCCTCATAAGTCTGCGCGAACACCGAGTTCAGAGAACGGGCGAGGTACCTGCTCTTATTGTACAGCGGTATGATGACGCTTATCTGCGCCACGATCGATCTCGAATCCTATCCCTGTCTCGTACCGGCGCGGCACGCCGCCTGGCCCGCTTTATTCCCCATGTCGATCGGGCGGTCCCCACCAGCCGGCCCAGATTCCCCGCCACGTAACACTGCTTTTCAAAAAGGCATTCCGGAGAGACCCGCCACCCCCACAGAAGCGCCTTGCCCGTGCTGCCACAGCACCACAGCACATACAAGAGAAGCGTCCGCATCCGTTCGGGCCGTCCGCTCTGCGCGATGGACAATTGCTCCAGGGACAAGGCCCCGTGGTACACGCGTCGGAGCAGCCATTTCTTCGTAAGCCGCTCGGGAGGAACCCGATGGCCGACAATCGCTTTGGGCTCGTAGACCACCACGCCGCCGGCGCGGCGGATGCGATCCAGCAGATCGGACTCCTCCCCGCAGGCCAAGCTGCGGCCACATCGGCCGAAGGCACTGTCGAATCCCCCCACCTCCAGGGCCTGGCGGCGCAGGACGGAGAAGTTGAGGCCGAAGAGCGGCTTGTCCGTGCCAACCAGGGGTTCCGGACCATGATCCAGCCGCGAGTACAGATCTTCGCGGGACTCCGGCAGCCACGCGGGGCGTCCGGCCGCCGTCGGATAGATCAGATAGGCGCGGCCGCCGACGACCGCGGCCTCATACTTGTCGAAGGCCTCACAGACGGCCTCCAGCCAGCCCGGATCGACCGCTACATCATCATCGAGGAACGATACGATGTCCCCCCTGGCCTCCGCCAGAGCGCGGTTCCGTGCGTGGCTCAGGCCCTGTCGGGGCTCGAAGACGCTGCGGAGGCGCGGGGTGAGCACGCGGCCATGCCGTTGCACCACTTCCCTGGTGTCATCCGTGCTGTTGTTGTCGACGACCAGAATCTCGTAGTCCACCGCCGCGGGGCGACGCAACCAGCGCAGGCTCTCCAGCGTCTCGGCCAACATGCCGGAGCGATTGTAGGTTTGTATGGTTATGCTGACGAACATGAGGCACCGTGGTGACCGCCGGCTAGACTCCGTCCCCGTCGGGCGTCATCCTGGACGCATGCAACTCCCTGATGGACAAGGCATTGCAATGACCCCTGATTCCACAGGCGCAGTTGTCCCCGGACAACGCCCAACCGGCCGCAAACTACAGCGTAGCCGCCAGGCACTTGAGCGTCCGACGATTCTATCGTCGGATATCAAACTGCAAATTAGGCATTTCCGACTACGGCAGATACCTGCAGCAAGCCCTGGAAAAAGGCTCAATGCAGTGGAGGAGATCGCTTACGCTACCTCCTGAGTCCATTACCTCGATCGATTCGCACTCCCAGACATGGCAGTTCTGCACGTGCCCAGACTATCGGACTTGGGCCCAACGCACAGCCGAACCGGATCTCTCCTCGCAAGCACTTCCCTTGATTTAAGCTCTGGCGGACACAGAAGTTATGACGCAGGTCCCAAGCTTCGGTGGACATCGTACGTCCCATTGAGGACCTAAGAGTCTGTCGGGCGGGCTACCCTATGTCTCGTACCCGCACAGAATCAGACGTGCTGCGCCGGCTGGCAGAGGCATGCACCGCTTCCACGACCGTCAGACGCATCACCCACGCGCTCTGGAATAAGGAACTTCCTATAACTCCGATCCGCCCAAACTAGGCAAAAAACGCCCCCGGCTCTCTTTGTTCGTGGAATCCGTTCGCAAGCATCACCCTCGTTCATCCCCAAGAGTATCGTCCTATAAGGCTCTTCTTACCACGATGCATGATGATTGTCAAGACGAGCAGCTTGGATCGCATGTTGGTCATTCCCTCTCTTGATTTCTAGTCTCTTTTTCTCTAGCGTTCCTTATAGGACAATCGTTCACTGCGTAACACAGGCTCAGGACAAGCTGATGCTAAGGTAACGGCAGAGGTGCTGGACAAGTCCAAGCAAAGGCAGTGAGTTGTGACTCGCTGTCTTGTGCTTGCTCAGGGTCTCTACCGCTGGTGTTCTGCCATGATGACCACGCCTTCGTCCCATCAAAGAAGACGGGCTATTCGCGGCCCAATCAGGCTCTTGCACCAGGAGATCCGGGTTCAGAAAATCGAGGAGTCTATTACGGCCCGTAGACACGCGGTAGTCTTTGGCGTTATAGCGTGCGTTTCATACGCTTTGAGCAGAATAGCTGGGCAAGCAATGGAGCCGACAGCACATCATTCATTAAGAGGAGTCAGTAGTAACATGGAAACACGAATGCACGCGAGTCAGGTACATTGTCAACTCACGTCGTTTTCTGGCAGGTTCCTGGTGACGGCGGCACTATGCTGTTGCCTGGGGCTACAGGGTGTAGCGAGCGCCGCCACGTACTACCTGAATGCCACCAGCGGCAGTGACACCAACCCGGGCACCGGCAGTGCCCCCTGGAAAACCATGGCCAAGATCCAGTCCTCCAGCGTGGCGGGCGATACCATCCACCTGGCCGGCTGGGACGACACGCTCTCCAGTGCCGCCTGGCCGGCGGACCGGATCTGTTTCTCGACGGAAGTGTACCAATATGGAATCCGGTGGACGCTCGACGCGGAGAAGAGGGTCGGCCGGTTCATCAATGGGGACTACTGGGTGTTGGGACCGGTGGTCGTGCGGTCGGTCACGCCGGCGCCCAGTACGGCCAGCGGCTCCCTGCTCAACGGTTCCGTGGTGAACCCTTCCGCCAATACCCAGGGCTACGATGCCCGCGCCTATGTCTACCAGAACCAGTGCGCCCAATTCCCTCTGACTTTGAACGGCAATTCCTCGCTGGTCTCCACCATCAGTTGGGGCGCGACCGAGGTGCAGACGCCGGATGTCTGTGAAGTCCAACAGGACCTCCAATTCTCCATGCTGCGAACGGCCGCGGTCTTGACGGTGCTGGGCACCGTCCCGCCGAGCGACGCGTTCCGTCCCCCCTACTTCGGCACGGCCAAGCCCATCTATCGGGAATCCAGCCTCGATTACTCCAAACTCCCGAACCTGCTGCCGCCGGAGTATACAACGAACCCGCGGTATGATTTCGATGACATGGGCTCGCGGCCTTATCGGGGCGGAGCGCCGGCGTATCCCACCGTGGCGGATCGGTTCAAGCGCGTCATCGAGCGGCCGTGGATCATGCACGTGGACGGCTGGGAGGCCCGCCAGAGTCACCCCACCGACAACCAACCCAACTACTACCGTGAAACCTACGGCGTGATGGAGCGCGTCGCAGTGCTGCTGTGCTATGACCTGGACAAGATCTACCAGCAGCCGGGCGTCCGCCGCAAGCTGGTCCTCCCGACGGTGCAACTCGGCATCGACGCCTACTACACCTTCCAAACCGTCTGGGGCGAGCGGGAAAAGCAGATTTGGCCTATCCTGTTTGCCGGGGTGCTCCTGAACGACAGCGCTCTCCAGAACACGGTCGCCACGATGAAGAGCGTCCCCTTCACGTATTCGGATATTTACTACCGCAGTGAGGGGCAGTCCACGATTGCCAGCAATAGCGTGCCCGCGAACCAGTTCTATCATGGTTACACCACGGGTTACCGCGTGTCCGTCGGCTCGGGCGGCGAGTACGAGCATCTCTCCCCGGGCGATTTCAACTTCGCCACCGGCGCGCATCCGGGCGCCACGCACGGCGAATGGGACCGCCCCCAGTACGATAAGGGGCTCGCTTGTTGTGCGGGCGCCAAGATGGAAGCGTACCGCATGATCGAAAGCCACGGCTTGCCGGGCCTGTATGTCGCGCTGCGCGTCTTCCACATGGAAGCGCTGTGGAAGCACCCGGCGTTCTTCGATTATGTGCAACGGTTCATGGGGGGAGAACATGGCACAGGCGGCAGCCCCTTCGTCGATATGGCGTGGGGTACCTACGGGAATTACGTTCCCCAACTGGCCGCCGCCAACGATCAGTTCACCGTCCAGAAGGACGCCACGAATGTCTCCTTGGCCGTGCTCTCGAATGACTCGGCCGGGAGCGGAGGCGCTATCCTGATTCAGTCCGTGACCCAACCTGCCAACGGCACCGTGACCATCGTCAATGGCGGGTCGAGCCTCAGCTATACCCCCAAATCGGGGTTCGTCGGCACCGATACGTTCAGGTACACCATCGCCAACGGTCAAAGCCAGACCGCCACCGCCACGGTCACCATCACGGTGGCCGCAGGCAATACCGGCCCGGTTCTGGGCAGCATCGGCGACCAGTCCGTGACCGTCGGTAGTCTCTTGAGCTTTACTCTCTCGGCGACGGACCCGGACGGCAGCAGCCTCACGTATTCCGCCAGCGCGCTTCCCAGCGGAGCGACGCTTACCGGCCAGACTTTCGCCTGGACGCCCACGTCCACCCAGGTCGGTACCTACACGGTCACCTTCACCGTCAGCGACGGCACCTTGACGGATTCCAAAACCGCTACGATTTCCGTCGTGGCCGCGTCCAGTCCCGGTCCCGTCCTGGCGACGATCGGCAACAAGGCCGTCTACCAGAACCAGACGCTGACGTTCACGCTCAGCGCTACAGACGCCAGTGGCGCGGCCATCACCTACGGCGCCATCAACCTGCCCAGCGGCGCGACCTTGAACGGTCCAGCCTTCCGTTGGACCCCTTCGTCCCTCCAGGAGGGCGTGTACACCGTACAGTTCCTCGCCAGCGATAGCCATGGGCAGGATTCCGAGCTGATCACCATCACGGTGCTCAAGGGAGCCGCTGACCAGCCGCCGGTCCTGGCCGATATCGGCAGTAAGTCCGTGACCGTGGGTAGTCTCTTGAGCTTCACCCTCTCGGCGACGGACCCGGGCAGCGGCAGCCTCACGTATTCCGCCAACTCGCTTCCTAGCGGTGCTACGCTCACCGGCCAGACTTTCGCCTGGACGCCTGCGTCCACCCAGGCCGGTACCTACACGGTCACCTTTACCGTCAGCGACGGCACCTTGACGGATTCCAAGACCGCGACGATCTCCGTCGTGGCGGCGTCCAGTCCTGGTCCCGTCCTGGCGACGATCGGTAACAAGGCCGTCTACCAGAACCAGACGCTGACGTTCACGCTCAGCGCTACAGACGCCAGTGGCGCTACCATCACCTACGGCGCCGTCAACCTGCCCAGCGGCGCGACCTTGAACGGTCCAGCCTTCCGTTGGACCCCTTCGTCCCTCCAGGAGGGCGTCTACACCACGCAGTTCCTCGCCAGCGATAGCCAAGGGCAGGATTCCGAGCTGATCACCATCACAGTGCTCAAGGGAGCCGCTGACCAGCCGCCGGTCCTGGCCGATATCGGTAGTAAGTCCGTGACCGTGGGTAGTCTCTTGAGCTTTGCTCTCTCGGCGACGGACCCGGACAGCAGTAGCCTCACGTATTCCGCCAACTCGCTTCCCAGCGGCGCTACGCTCACGGGTCAGACCTTCGCCTGGACGCCTGCGTCCGCCCAGGCCGGCACCTACACGGTCACCTTCACCGTCAGCGACGGCATCCTGACCAACTCCAAGACCGCGACCATCTCCGTCGTGGCGGCGTCCAGTCCCGGTCCCGTCCTGGCGACGATCGGCAACAAGGCCGTCTACCAGAATCAGACGCTGACGTTCACGCTCAGCGCTACAGACGCCAGTGGCGCTACCGTCACCTACGGCGTCATCAACCTGCCCAGCGGCGCGACCTTGAACGGTCCAGCCTTCCGTTGGACCCCTTCGTCCCTCCAGGAGGGCGTGTACACCGTACAGTTCCTCGCCAGCGATAGCCATGGGCAGGATTCCGAGCTGATCACCATTACGGTGCTCAAGGGAGCCGCTGACCAGCCGCCGGTCCTGGCCGATATCGGCAGTAAGACCGTCAACGTGGGAAGTCTCTTGAGCTTTGCTCTCTCTGCAACGGACCCGGACAGCGGTAGCCTCACGTATTCCGCCAACTCGCTTCCCAGCGGCGCTACGCTCGCGGGTCAAACCTTCGCCTGGACACCTGCGTCCACCCAAGCCGGTACCTACACGGTCACCTTCACCGTCAGCGACGGCACTCTGACGAGTTCCAAGACCGCCACCATCACGGTGACCAAGCCGAACGTGGTGCCCGTCCTGGCGGCGATTGGCAACAAGTCCATCAATGAGAACCAGGCGCTGACGTTCACGATCAGCGCTACGGATGCCGACGGCAATCCCATCACTTATTCGGCCACAGGTCTGCCCAGCGGGGCCACCTTGACCGGTCCGACCTTCAGTTGGACTCCCTCGTACAGCCAGGCGGGCAGTTACAGCGTGACGTTCACCGCCAGCGACGGCCCAGCCCAGGATTCCGAGACCGCCACCATCACGGTCGTCAACGTGGACCGACCGCCGGTCCTGGCCGGCATCGACGGCAAATCCGTCAACGCGGGCAGCCCACTGAGCTTCACCCTTTCCGCGACGGACCCGGATGGCGATAGCCTCACGTACTCCGTCGGCACGCTTCCCAGCGGCGCCTCGCTCACAGGCCAGACCTTCGCCTGGACACCCACGTCCAGCCAGGCCGGCTCCTTCACGGTCACGTTCACCGTCAGCGACGGTACCCTGACGGATTCCAAGACGGCCACCATCGCCGTGGCCAGTGTCAAGACGGACCAGATCGCACCGGTCGTGGCACGCTGTGCGCCGGCCCCGGATGCCATTCAGGTGCCTTTGAACAACCTCATCACTCTTCATCTCACGGACGAGGGAACGGGCGTGGACGCCAATTCCGTCGTGATTCGCGTCAACGGCAGCATCATCTACCAGGGCAACACGGACGTGGGCACGAGTCCTTCCGGCCCCTGCAACCGGTCCGGCACGAAGAATGATTACCGGTTCATTTACCAGCCGAACACGATGTTCGACTTCGATCAGACCGTGGCGCTCAGCGTCAACGCCGCGGACCTGGCCGGCAACGTCATGAGTGAGTATCGGTGCTCGTTCACGACGGAGATGCGTGCCTTCAGCAAGAACGCGGTGGTCAGCACGATCGGCGGAGCCGCTGACAGCCGCGCGGTGACGGCGTGCGATCCCGCGGGAAATATCTGGGTGGCCTGGCAGGCCGGCCCGGTCAATGCCAGGGATATCTACGTGGCCAAGCGGATGGCCGGCTCGGGTGCCTTCCGAACGCCCGTGCGTCTGACCAGCGACACGCGGGACCAGTGCAATCCGGATCTCGCCATCAATGCGGCGGGCGCGGTGTACGTGGTCTGGCAAGACAATCGCAGCGGCAACTGGGATCTTTACGCGGCGGTCTCTTCGGACGGCGCGACCTTCTCCAGGAACATACGGGTCACGAGTTCCAACCGCAATGAGACCAACCCCGCGGTCGCCGTTGATCGGCAATCGCCCAGCCGCGTCTACGTGGCCTGGCAGGACGATCGCAGCGGCAACCAGGACATCTACGTGGCCAGCTCGACGAACGCCTTTGGCACCTCTACCGTGTCGCAAGTCACGAACAACGCCGCCGAGCAAACAGACCCGGATATCGTGGTGGACGGCGGCAATGTGGCTTATGTCTTCTGGACGGACAAGAGAAACGGACAGGCGGACATTTACGCCGCCGCCTCGGCTTCCAGTGGCGCGACCGCCGCTTGGGCGAACGTGCCGGTCGTCCTGAGCACCGGCGATCAGACCCAGCCGGCCGTGGCCGCCGGGCCGGACTCCGCCCTGTATCTCCTGTGGGTGGACAACGGCGCCGGCAATAACGACATCTACTACGCCGCGCTGAATGGCCTGCCGAGCAGTCCGGTCACCGGTGTCGATATCATCGACGATACCTCCGGCGCCGACCAGACCGCGCCGACCATTGTCTGCGGCGCCAACCAGAAGGTCTTCGCCTGCTGGACCGATGCACGTCATGCGAACACCAGCGGCACGGATACGGACTTGTACGTCGCCGAACTCCGGTCGGCCACCGCCGGGGTCAACGTCTTCGTCGGCGACGACCGCACCGATGTCAACCAGAACGATCCTGCCCTTGGTGTGGATCGCTACGGCCAGCCCTACGTGGTCTGGACGGACTCTCGCAACACCACGACGGAAGTCTACTATGCGGCGACCACGCTCATCGATCCCAACCCGCTGGACGCCAAGGTCGTAGCGGCCTCCGTGGGAGCGATCATTGGAGCCGATCCCGCCGCCATCAGGGGACCGGATGACGTGTCGCTCGTGGTGCCGGCCAAGGCCTGCCAAGCGGACCTCCGCATGGCCATCTCCCGGATTCTCAATCCGCAGATCTCGGCCGTCGCTTTGCTGGGAAGCTGGGACTTCAGCCCCAGTGGCGTGGACTTCGACCAACCGGTGACCGTGACCATTCCATACACGGTCTCCACCACCAGCCGCAAGGTCCTTCCGTACTGGTATGATTCCGTGACCGGCGCCCTCAGTCAGCAAGGCATCACGGATGTCCAGAACCTGTACATCTCGTCCAGGCTCAGCGCCCTGCGCTTCCGGACGACGCACTTCACGCCGTTCTATCTCGTCGAGGCCGCGTCCCAGAGCACGACGCCGACCGGCAGTGGTGGAGGCGGCTGCGCCATCTCGACAAACGGCAACGGCTCGCCCGGGCAGATGCTCGTGCCCTACCTCGCCATCGCCGCCATCATGGCGATCCTGCGGTGCAAAGACAGGAGAAACCGCGCCCTGCTGCAGAGCATGGAAGGGTAGAAGACCGGGCCTCGTGCCTTCACGTGGATTCACACCTGCCGGCTCGCTGGCCCTCAGCGAGCCGGCAGGTTGCGTTTCGGGGAGGTGCGCAGCTCGTTTGTAGTGACGCCGTAAAGCGTTTTCTTTTATGCTCTTACAGGCACACCACGAACCCTTGCCTGGGGACAGACTCACGCCCTTCAGGGAAGTGCAAGGAAGACGCAGGGAAACGAGAAGGGAGGGCACAGAAAAGGAAGGTGGGAGGGCGGTTGGGAGTCCCGCGTTTACGCGGTCTTAGGGCCGCCTGAAGGCCGGACTGGGACCCCAAACGCCCTACGTCGCGTTTGGGGACCCACTCCAAACGATGCGAATGCGCCTGGCGACGCGCCGGAGCCCATGCAAAGACCGACGTACGATCCTGCTGGCGGCACGCGTCAGGGTCGGTGAAGGAAGTGGTTGGCCTTCCGCTGCTTTATGCGCCGTTCGGAGCAGACGCACGGGCAGAATGCCTGCCGGACGGGATCAGTTGGCGCAAGACGCGCCGCAGGAAATGCTTGAGGATGTGCCGGATGTACCAGGGGTCCGTCTGCCGCAGGACACGAAGCATCTGCCAATCGTAGGTAAGAGAATGCCTCATCCGCGTGCGAGACAGAGAATGGTCCAGCCAACGTCGCGCGAAGCGATCCCCCGTCTGCCGCGCCACCTCCCGCCCGGCGGGCAGGTGGCCGAGCAGGTAAGCACAGACGCGCAGGTCCTCCAGATCCTGGATGACATTCCCCAGGCACTTCTGGCGCACCGTGTTGCTGTGGCACCGATAGTAATTCAGCGGCTTCGCCACGTAGGCAAAGTCCGACCGAAGCATCATCTTGGCCCACTGCAGCCAGTCCGCGCACATGCGATAGGATTCATCCGCGCCCCCGGCGTCTAGGAACAGTTGGCGCCGAAAGAGCACCGCGCTGGCATTGCAGATGGAATTGCCGTGCACGAGCTGCAGGTGGCAGTCTTCGCACCCGGGGAGGATGAAGTCGTGCGACCAGTCGCGCGAGGCGGGATACTCCACGGAGCCGGCCAGGCGGCCGTCTTCATCCACCGTCGTCGAGCGGCACTTGACCAGTCCGACGGACGCGTGCTGATCGAGCACCGCCGTCAACTCTTCGAGAAACGTCCGCTCGGCGTAGTCATCCGATTCCGCGATCCAGACATACGCGCCGCGTGCCAGAGCCATCCCCGCGTTCCACTGCCGGAAGACGCAGCCGCTATTCTTCTCGTTCAGAACCATCCGGATCTTCGGATGGCTGCGATAGCTCTTCAGCACGTCCCGGGAGTCGTCGGTCGAGGCATCATCCAGGATGATGACCTCGAAATCGGGGTACGTCTGGTTGAGAATGGAATCGATGCGCTGCCGGAGGAACCGCCCATGGTTGTAGCTCGGTATGATGACGGAGACTCTCGGACAGACTGGGCCGTTAGATTCCAAGGCAGTACACCTCATGGATACGTATATTCGCCCCGGTAGAAGGCCGCGAGGGCGGCCTGGGTCTTTTCCGGTCCCCAGCCGCGAACGATCAGGGCACGCACCTGGGCGTTGTAGGATTCCAGCGCCGCCTTGTTGTCCAAGGCCAGGAGATCCTCCACCATTCGTTCCCGCAGCGCGTCGAAGCTGGGATAGACCGTGCGGAGGTCCCGGTACTCGGGGGTGAAGAACTCGTCGTTGTAGACGGCGAAGCCGATGCCCCCACGATCAAAGGTGCCCGCGAAGTACCCGTCCATTCCCTCGCCGAACGTCAGAGCCCATTTCGCCGCATGCTCCAGCTTCGTGTATTCCTCGTAGGGCAGATTCTGGATCACGCGGATGTCGAGGCCGGGCAACTTCGTCTTAAGCATCCCCAGGATCTCGGCCCGGTAAGGGCTGGGATCCGGCGAGACAAGGAGCAGATCGCGCTTGGTTTCAAAAGCGTCGGGAGGGTCATGGTCAGGACGGGTCCAGGCGGGGAGGTGGTGCAGCGGGACCCCCCAGTACTCCCGTTGTTCGCGGGTGCTGTAGCGAGGATGCGCCGTCGTCATCGTCAAATCAGGGACGAGTTGCGCGAGGGATTGAACCACCGCCCGGTCCGGCATGGATTGGATATTCTGGTTGAGAATGTTGATCCGCAATCCCTGGTGACGCCGCAGGTCCGTCAGATACGGGCTTCCCAAGCGGGAGATCACCTCCGAAAGAGCGTATTCCGGGATGTGCAGGAGCACCTGTTGGGCCCGCGCACAGACGCGCAGCACCATCTCGAACGGGTAGATCAACACATCATTCTGGAACATGCGGTAGCGCAGAACACTGTGTGCCTCCCCAGGATAGAAACACATCAAGACACGCGCGCCGTGTATCTGTTCCAGGCTGCGACTGAACCGATAAAGGCTGAAGATGGACAAGATGCCGCCGGAGATGTACTCCCGGCCGGGAACGAGAAAGAGAATCAGCTTCCGCCGGGAAGCAGCACGCTCGCGCCACAAGCCCGTCCGTTGAATCGCACGCGCCCGCAGGAGTTTCAACGGGTAAGGAACACGACGCCGGATGGCACGGGAAAGGGTTTTCATGCACGACCTCCTTGCAGGGTCTTGCTCCTCCCGGATCCGTCCGGGACCCAGGCCAGGCAAATCAGGACGCCGACGTGCCCGACAACGTCAGACCAGACACGCATCCGCGGCCCTTTCTACGACCCACGGCAGCGGCGGCTGCACCACGCCCGGCTCGCGACCCATGCAGGCATGCTCCCGGCTGGAGGCGTCCGCCAGACTGAACGAGGCGATCTCGTCCTTCTCGTAGGTTACCTGATTCTCATTTCGGACCACCAGCAGCTTGAGCGAGTACCCGCCGCTGTTCAGCAGTTGGGCCGGCAACCACCAACTGGCCTTATAGACGCCCGGCTCGCGCACGCTCGGCGGACATCCGGTCGTCAGCACCGTCACGCCCTGCTCATTGATCAGGTGGTACGTCAAGTGCGTGGTCACTTCCTTCTGGACGGCCCAGAATTCCGTCTCGACGCGCAGGGGCGTGTCCATGGTCAGGAGACCGTCCGAGGCCTCATCGTCCGCGAGCACCTGCACCCGCTTGATGCGGATCACGTCATCGCCCGGGGCGTTCTGGGGATCCGACCACTCTTGCCCGGCGCGCACGTCCTGCGCCTCCTGCACATAGCGTGCGATGACCGACGCGGCCGGCCCGTCGCTCGCCAACGCGCCGGCGACCAGCATCAGGCCGCGCTGACAGAAGGACCGGACGGCCGTCATATTGTGACTCACGAACAGCACCGTACGGCCTTCGCGGGAGACCTGGCCCATACGGCCCAGGCATTTCTTCTGGAACGGCGCATCGCCCACGGCCAGGACCTCGTCCACGATCAGGATTTCCGGCTCCAGATGCGCAGCGACCGCAAAGGCCAGTCGGACGTACATCCCCGAGGAATAATGCTTGGCTGGGGTGTCCAGGAATCTCTCGATCTCGGCGAAGGCCACGATCTCATCGAATTTCTTCCTGATCTCCTGGCGGGTCATGCCGAGAACCGCCCCGTTGAGAAAGATGTTCTCCCGGCCCGTCAATTCCGGGTGAAATCCCGTCCCCACTTCCAGCAGGCTGGAGACGCGACCGCGCAGGTGCACCCTTCCGGTCGTCGGCTGGGTGATGCGGCTGAGGACCTTCAGCAAGGTGGATTTGCCGGCCCCATTGCGGCCGATGATTCCCACCCGCTCTCCCTGCCGGACCTCGAAGCTGACGTTCCGCAGCGCCCACATCTCCTCCAGGTCCAGCGTCTCCCGATTCGGCGAAAGCGGGTGGCGGACGCGCTGCCAGAGCCCGCGGGCCACGTGCGTCATAGCATCCCGCAGCGCCCCGCGGCTGGCACACCGCTGGTGGCCGATCAGGTACTTCTTGCCCAGATTCTCGACAGTGATGACTGCACCCATGCCTGGATCCACCCCAGATCTGGACTTCTGCAAAATGGACATTGGGCCTACTTTGGGAAGGAAAAATCTCGTTTTTCGATTTTTCCTTCCCAAACCGCAGCCACCAAACGCTTGACAACTTGCGTCAATTCTTCAAGGAAATCGAAGAATGAGATTTCCTTGAAGAATATAGGCCCAATGTCCATTTTGCAGAAGTCCTGTTAGATAATATCCGCGAACACCCGCTCGGTGCGGGTGAAGAACCGCACGCCGCCGGCGAAGATCACGGCCGTCAGTCCGACCGCCAGCAAGAAGCCCGGCAGATACAGGTTGGCTTGCCCTCCCAGGAGCGCCCAGCGGAACCCGTCGATGACCCCGACCATCGGGTTGAGCGAATACCAGAGCCGCCACTTCTCCGGCACCACACTGCTGCTGAACCCGACCGGCGAGACATACAAGCCGAACTGGACGGCGAAGGGAACGACATGCCGGAAATCCCGGTACTTGACATTCAGGGCGGAGATCCAGTACCCCACGCCCAACGAGGCCAACGCCGCCAGCAGCAGCAACGCCGGCAGCAGCACGATCCTCCACGTGGGCCAGAAACCGTGCCACACCATCAGGCCTACCAGGATGCCCAAGGCACTCAGGAAATCGACCAGGCTCACGACCATCGTCGTGCTGGGGATGATGATCCGCGGGAAATAGATCTTCGTGACCATGTTCTGGTTGCTCAGCAACGACTCACTGCTCATCGTGATCGTATTGCTGAAGAACTGCCAAGGCAGAATCGCCGCACACACCAGCAGGGAATAGGGCACATTATCCGACGGCAAACCGGCCACCCGGCCGAAGACCACCGTCAGGATCAGCAGGGACAACAAGGGCCGCAGCACGCTCCAGGCCACGCCGATCACGGTCTGCTTGTAGCGGACCAGAATATCGCGCCACGCGAGAAACAGGAACAGCTCGCGGTACGCCCACACTTCCCGCCAGATATGGCTCAGGCTCTTGTCAGGTTCGATAACGATGTCGTGCATGATGGCTCCGCTCGTTCTCCTGGCTTCGGCCAAGGCTCATCCCTAGACGCCTGCTCGGGCGACCAGGACGCCGTCCCGGGCCCCCTGTTCCAGACGCTCGTGAATCTCACGATGGTGTGTCACCGCCAGTCTCACGACCTGGCAGATCGAGCCGATGGTCTCGGGGTCGATGCTGGTCCCGGTAGGCAGCGAGAAGGCGCGCTTGGCCAGGGCCTCCGTGTGGGGCAACAGCAGCCCCGCGTGGGGGTAGTAGGACCGGTACGGCTCCATCCGATGGCACCCCGGGTAGAAATACCGGCGTGCGATGATGTTCTCCGCGTGCAGAATTTTGACCAGATCATCCCGCGAGAGGTCCAGATGATCGTCGAGTTCCAGGATCACATATTGATAGTTGTTCTTCTCGGCGGGATCGTACGTCACCATCGTGAGTCCGTCGAGATCGGCCAGCTCGCGCCGATACTGCTCGTAGTTGCGGCAGTTGACCGCGATGAACTCGTCGAGGCTCTCCAGGGCGGTCAGGCCCATCGCCGCCGACACCTCGCTCATCTTGCCGTTGGTGCCGATATAGATGACGTTATCGAACCCGGCGAAGCCGAAATTCTTCATCAGTCGCATCTTCGCCGCCAGGTCATTGTCGTTCGTCACGACGGCGCCGCCCTCGAACGTATTCATGAACTTCGTGGCGTGGAAGCTGTAGACCTCGGCGTCGCCGAACGAGCCGATCATCCGTCCCTGGTGAGAGCAGGCAAACGCGTGCGCGGCGTCGAACATCAGCTTGAGCTGGTGCCGGCGGGCGATCCCCTCCAGACGCTCCACGTCGCACGCCCGGCCCCACACGTGCACGCCGATAATCCCGCTGGTCCGGGGCGTGATCGACTCCTCCACCCGCGCCGGATCTAGCGTGTGCGTCCGCGGATCGATGTCGCAGAAGACCGGCGTGATTTCCTGCCACTGCAGGGCGTGGGCCGTCGCAATGAAAGTGAACGACGGAACGATCACTTCCCCTTTGAGCCCCAGGGCCCGAATCGCGATCTCCAGGGCCACCGTGCCGTTGCACATGGCAATGCAGTGCCGCACGCCCATCATCTCCGCGACCCGCTGCTCGAACTCGCGCACGTAGACGCCGGCGTTCGTGAGCCACCGGCGGTCCAGAATGTCGTTGATTCGCTCCAGCAGGCGGTCGCGGTTGCCGATGTTGGGCCGGCCCACGTGCAGCTTCTCCGCAAACTCGGGCGTCCCCCCGAAGATCGCCATCTCATCCCAGGTTTTACATGCCACCGTCATTCCGTCCTCCCGGTGATTCTCGTGGAATCGTGTTATGTTATGAGCGTCTGCCCAGACCACCGCTGCTCCTGCTATCGACCTGGCGGACAGCGGCCTTTAGTAGGGGCCTATCCCGCAGAGAGTCTTTCCGCCCCAGGAGGAGATTCACGTCCGGACCTTCCAGGCCCCTGGAGCATGAAGAACGGCACGGTCGCCCGCGTGCTCTTGGAATGGTAGTCCGCTAATTCCGGAGTGAACACCATCACGCACCCGGATTTTTGTTTCCTCCCACCCCTTCCACCCGCCCGACAGGAAGCGCCGGATTACCGAACACCTTGATGCCCGGCGGAACGTCCTTGAGCACGACACTCCCGGCGCCCACGTAGGCCCACGCCCCGATTTTGACCCCGGGCACAATGCAGGCGTGACTGCCGAGAAACGCGCCCTCGCCCAGGGTCGCGCCGCCGTTGACGCCGCAATGGCTGCTGATCTGGCACCAATCGCCCACGGTCGTATCATGTCCCACGTTGCTCAGGGCTCCGATCGAGACATGATGGCCTATCTTGACATCGCAGGTGACGGAGGAGAACGGGGCCATGACGATCCCCGTCCCCAAATGCACGTTCTTGCCGATGTTGGCCAGCGGATGAATCACGTTGACGAAGCGGCCCCCCCGCTGCACGATGGCCGAGTAGTATTTCACCTTGTCTCTGGGGTCTCCGATAGCGCCGATGAATACGTCCTCCGGCTCGATCGGATAGTTCGCCACGTCCCCGAGGATGCGCGCCTCGTACGAGAGGCCCTCCAGGGTATTGACCCGGTCGTCGAGGAATCCCTTGATCTGCCAGGGAGCTCCCTGGGCGATGGCCTGGGTGGCCCACGTGAACGTTTCCCGGCCGAACTTGCCGGCGCTGATAATCACCAAATTCTGTTTCATGGGGATTCCCTCTTCCCGGTGCCGCCCGCTCCGGCCGTCTCGATCAGGTGCGTCATCCGGGCCGGGGTCGGCGAATCGAGGAAGCCCTCGAAGTTGATCTCGACCCCAAAACCCTGGTATACACGATGGATCAACAGAGCCGTCAGCAGCGAATCGCCACCCAACTGGAAGAAATGCGACTGGGGGCCGATGGCTTCGATTTGCAGCAGTTCCCGGAACAGGTTCACGATTCTCTGTTCCAGCGACGCGGGCGCCGGCTCCCTCCCTTCGACCTCGGATTCGACTGGCTCAAACGGATTCGGCAACCCTTTGCGGTCCACTTTGCCGGTGGGCAGAGTGGGAAAGGTCTCCAGGATCACGTAGTGCCGGGGCACCATGTAGTCGGGCAGGCGTGCTTTCAGAAACGCTTCCACCGCCGGTTGCTCGAACTGACGGGGGGTCTTCAGCACGACATAGCCCACCAACTGATCCTCGCCGAGCCGGTTCTTCACCACCCCAGCGGCACAGTCCGCCACGCCCGGGGCGGCGGCCAGTAGGTGCTCGATCTCCGCCAATTCGACGCGATAGCCGCGAATCTTGACTTGGGAGTCGATGCGGCCGAGGTGAATCAGGCAGCCGTCCGGCTCGAGCTGGCCCGAATCGCCCGTCAGGTACACCGGCACGTCGTCCGAATCCAGCCGAATGAACTTGCTCCGGGTGAGCGCCTCGTCGCGCCAGTAGCCGGCGGACATGTACTCGCTTTTGACGCCGATCTCCCCGATGGAACCGGGCGGCAGTTCCCGGTGCTGGTCGTCCAGGATAACCACTTGCCGGTCCTCGGAGACGGCGTACCCACCGGCCACGTGGACGTTCTCGATGGGAATCCGGTGATCCACCGCATAGAGGCGATAGTTATACGATTCGCTCGTGCCGACCTGGTTGACCAGGTGACTTCCCACCGGGAAATGCCGGCGGAACAAGTCCACCTCCCGCACGGTGAGCGGCTCGCTGGCCATGACGACGATCCGGATCTCCGGGAACACAAAGTCGTCCGGGACGGTCCGCAGAAACTGCCGCAGCGCGCTGGGAATCCATTGAAAGGTGGTCACCTTCTCCCGGACCAGCCAGTCGGCCAGGTGCGTGAATCCCTGGCTCTTGGCATCCCACGGGTACAGGGTGCCGCCGCTCATGAGACAGCAATAGATGTCCACCACGGACGCGGCGAAACTGGCGGAATGCAGCCAAGTCACCCGATCGCTGGGCGAAAAGAACAGGGCGTTGACCAGGCACATGGTGGTGTGCAGCAGATTGCGGTGCAGGAAGGCCATCCCTTTGGGCCGGCCCGTGCTGCCGGAAGTGTAGAGAATATAGGCCCGATCCAACGGGTCGCACGCTACCTGCAGATTGGGTGCGTCCGCCGCGCGCGGGATCCACGACGTGTTGAGGATGGGCACCTGCCGGCCGGCGAGCTCTTCCGCGAGCCCCATGTGCTGGTCATCCGCCAGCAAGAGCGCCGGCTCCGCGTCCTGGAGCATGAGGCGCAGGCGCTCCTTGGGGAAGTTGGGATCGAGAGGCACGTAGGCTTTGTGGGCCTTGAGTGCGGCCAGGAGGGAGAGGATGACCTCCGACGTGTTGGGCTGGAGAATGGCCGCCTGGGCCAATCCCGTTCCGGTCGCGGAGAGGATGGCCGCGGCGATCGAGTTGGCCAACCCATTCGCCTGGGCATACGTGTAGGCGACGTCCCGCGTCCTCAAAGCGATGTGGCCCGGGTGCCGGCGAACTTGCTCTTCGAAACGCTGGTGGATCCCCTGGGAGACGGATTCCTTGGGGAATTCGACGAAATCCGAAGGACGAGCGACAGTGAGTCTGGTCGGCATGATCGCCTGCGTCAACTACCTCAATCAAGACACTCCGGCGCGGCCGGGCGCGAGCCGGATTCCCCCGCTCACGGTGGGAACCCGCGGCGGGGCGCCCCAATGCGACCGCGTGAAATTCCGGAGTCTCGCCCTCACTTCGTTCAAATCCTCCCGATCTTGCGGCTCCAGGCAAAAGGCCAGCAGCACCACCAGATAGCACAGCATGCCGGCCAGGGTGCACACGCCGAGGGAAAGCCAACTCTCCGGTTCGACGATCACCGCCAGAGCCGCCCATACCACCCCCGCGAGGCAGCCCGGCGCCAGACCAGGGATCAACGTTCGGCGAACCCAGGCGCCGAAGGTCGCACCGGCCAGCTTCAGCCCGACCGGCCAGAGCACCAGGAATTCCGGCAGGATACCCACGGCCAGGGCCGTCAGAGCTACCCCCGTCGCCCCCCAGCGTAAGACGTGCACGGTATAGTAGGTCAGCGCCACGGTACTCACCTGGAGGGCAAGAACATAGAGGTTGGTGGCGCGCACGCGGCCCGTGGCGTTCGCTACCTGCCAGATCATCCAGGCCCCGCCCGTGACCGGCAGGCTCGCCAGGGTCAAGAGCATAACGACCGCCGCCTCCAGGTAGGCGGGGCCGACGTACAAACGGATGATCGTTTCGGCGTAGATCATCGCCGGCAGGGCCACCAGAAGCACACCCCACAGAGCGATCCGCCCGCCCCGCAGATAGAACGCACGTACCCGATCCTTCGCCCCCAGGGCGTGCATACTGGTCACCACCGGGTACAACGGTCCGGTCATCACGTCCGACCACGCCTCGATCTGCCGGCGCCCCTGGTAGCCCACGTTGAACACGGCCACGTTGTAGGCCGCCACTTCCAGCGGCATCTCCGACCGGTTCATGATCATCAGGATGATCATCTCCCGCATGCGATACGCCATGTACCCGAGAGAGCTCCAGCCACCGAACGAGACGAGCTCCCGGGCCCGCGACCACTGGATCTCCCGTATCCGGAAGCGCAAGGCGGGAATCATGCGTCGCGACCAGACCAACACCACGGTACTCATCGCCAGGTCGGCCACCGCATTCGCCACGACCACCCACAGAACCCGCGTGCTGACCCCGAAGAGCAGGATAAACAGGACAAGAACCCGCAGGAACTCGCTGCCGACGTTGACCAGGTTGTACCGCAGAAAGCGTTGTTGGACGTAAAACCCGACGCTGAAGGCCATGCAGGGTGGCTTGAGGGCCGCCGAAAAGACCAGCAGGGCCATCATGACGCGCGCATCCCAGAGCCGTTCCGCCGGCACGGACAGGACCGCGCCGATGTGCCACGCGAACACCCAACCGCCGGCCAGAATGATCACGGCCAGGCCCAGCAACAAGGGAAACATCGTCGACACAATCTGCGTAATGCCGCGGTCATCATCCTTGGCATAGGCCGCCAGCACGAACCGACCGATCCCCGCCGTCAGGATCGATGTCAGGGGCGGCAGCAGGATGATGATCGACGTCAGTAGGGGCAGAAGCTGGTACTCGCCCGGGCTGATGCGGCGCAGCAGGTACTGGTGCAGCCACAGGATGACAGAGACATTGAGGACCTTGGCCAGGACGGCGCTGGTCGTGTTGATCAATACCAAACGCTTGCTGATTTCGACTCGAGAGGTCATGGACGGACTAGGGTGATGGGCGAGGGACGTGGGAGAAGGCGTTTTCCTTTCCCCGCTGCTCCTCATTCAATCCTTGGTGGATCAGGCAGGCACAGACACAGACTCCGTCTCCGTCGGTTGCGCGTGGCAGATGCAGCCTCCTGCACATCCGAACACACTCGAACACAAGACGGTAACGAACGGTCATCTACGGCTTTCGGCCGCTCTCCCTGCCTGGGTGAAATCCCCCGGGATGTGGTCGTTCGTACTCCCCTCGCCATTTTGGTCCGGCAGGAGAGCCAGGATGAGGTCGGTCATTTGCGCCGCGGCCGTGCGGGCCGAATGCTCCAAAGTCGAGCTGACTTGTACCTGGGCCACATAGCGGGCTGGGTCTCCGGAGATGTTTGGCGCCCGGCCCCAAAAGCCCGAAAAATCCCGCTCGCTCAACGTGATTTGCCCATTGAGAACGTAGAAGTTCAGGACGACCACTTGCTGGTAAGACGGGGCCGGCTTGTGAAAACGGTGAACCAGGCAGTCTATGGGATGCCCTGACTGCGTGATGAACTGCGACGGCTCGGTGTCGTCGTGAATCCAGCCGTTGCCGGGATAACACTTCAGCGGTTGGTGCCCCAGAATCCCTCCAGGACGGGACGAGCAGTACACCACGTAAACGTCCGCCCAGAGCCCTTGGGACGCATTGACGTAGCGGCGGCTCACGTAATCGTCCGCGAAATTCCTCTTCATGTAGATGTCCTGGGTGGAAGGGATCTCCTGGTCCACTCCGGCCCAGTCCCCAATCTGGGTGGGGATTGCCTTCAGTGGGACCGGCAGGTTCACCGGGGCGACGTCGCCCTGGAATCGCGCCGCCAGGGCGCGATAGGCGACCCCGGTCGTGACCAGCAGAACAACGGCCACTCCGGCTGAAAACCATGTCGGCGTGCCGCCCGAGAACATCGTTCTCCAGCGGCTAACCCCTGCGGGCCGCCAGCCGTATCTGGTTTCACCGTGGTACATCACACACCTCTCCCTGAACCGAGTTCTTCGCCTACCGATCGCGCCTACAGATAGCACACCTTGGAACTACCTGGCTGGACCTGAGAATCACCCCATCACCGGTCCGAATCAAACATCTACGAAACCGGAATTCTATGATCCCTGCCGGCTTGGCGTCAAGCGCTAGGCAATTACCTTAATTTCGGGCTTGATCGAGGATCAGATCTTTGACCGTTTGGCTGGGCAGATTGAGGGCACCATAGGCAGCCGCGGCGGCGGCCCGCAGAGCCGGGTCCGTCTGAACCGGGCCGAGCAGTTTGTACATGTCATTGACGACCGTATTCGGCAGGAGATTACCGTTGAGTTTCGCCGAGCCAACCAAGGATCCGAAGGCGGCGGTTCGCACGGTCGCATCGTTGGCGGCATCCAACGCCAGGACCGCGATTGCCCGCTGGGCATCAGGACTGTTCAAATACGCCAGAACCTGAGCGGCCAAGACGCGGATCTCCGGCCGTTTGTCCCTCGTGGCGCCCAGGAGCGCGGGCTGAGCCAGGGACAGATCGATCACGGGGTTGCGGCTGACCGCCAAACTCAACATCGCCTGCACCGACCGCAGAACGTAGCTCTCGGCCAACTCCGGTGTCCACGACGGACTGGCCTGTGCGGCCGGCTGCGACCCGCCGCGCGTCAACGCCTCGGCCAGGTTCTGCACCACCATCCGGCTCTCGGTGAACGGTTGCCGCGGTCCGGCGTTCGCGATCGCGATCGCCGCACTATAGCGCACCGCCCGGTCCGGGAACATCAGCGCCTGGAGCAGGGGCTGCGAGGGCCCCAGGGTGTACATCAAGGACTTCTCGCCGGCGGTCGTCGCCAGGGCCTCCACGGCCCCCAGGGCCACCGCGGCATTACGATCGTTCACCGCCCGGGCCAGCGTCTGATGGAGATACTCCGGCCCCGCCGTCGTCGCGTAGACCAGGGCCTTGGCGTGGTTCAGGCCGAAATACTCGGGCATCGCGACGCCGGTGCATTCCGCCTTGAAGAAGGCGGCCAGCCACAGAGCGATGGCCGGACCGAACTGCCCTTGCGCTCGCAACGAGTATTCACAGCACCGCATCGCCATCAACTCGTGAAAACACGCTTGATCCACCTCGACGCGCTGCAGGCGGTTGGCTTGCGCATCCCACAGCCAGAGGTTTCCGAAGGGTGCGCCCGGCGTGGGGGCCAGGGACTCATCGTGATAGTAATACCGCTCGCCCAATTGGAAGAACAGGGCCGCGGCGGGCACGTTGGCCGCTTGCGGATCGATCTGGCGGATGCTCGCGAGGGCCAAATCCCGCACGTCAGCCGCCGACGCCTTCTCCGCCACAAATCTCAGGTACGGCAGCGATTGGGGATAGCCGATCGCGCCCAGGGCCCGGATGATCTCGGCCTTGAGTCGCGCGTTGTCCGTCAGCAAGGCTGCCGCCAGAGGTCGGATGGCAGGCCGGCCGATCTGGGGCAGGGCCTCGATCATGTCCGACAGCTTCGTCGCGGTGGACGGGTCCTGAATCGCCTCGGCCATCGCGTCCAGCAGGTACGGCACGGCGTATTCGCCGGCGTCCTTCAGCCGCCGGATCGCCATCATCTTGCCCCGGGGCGTGCTGGAGAGCCGCCGAATCTCATCCACGATGATCTTCGGCTCGGTCCGCTGCTGGAATCGCCCCTGGTCGATAACGCCCAGGAGCTGCCCCGTCAATTGGGCCAGTTCCTTGTCCTGAGCCGCCTCGGCAAATCTCACGGCCATGTCATAACCCTGTTGATTGGCCTGGACCAGCTTGAACAACTCCGCCGGATCGGGTTTGCTCTGGAGGATGGCCTGCCCGTAGCCTTTGGCCAGGTCGTACCGGCCGATCTTGACGTAATGCAGGAAATCGTTCCAGTTGTCCGCGAGTGTTTGCCGGGTGTCTCCGGCCCCGACCGTCGCGGGCGGAGCCTGTCCCGGGCCTGATCCAGCGGCAACCGTCGCGCCGGGGGCGGCGGGCTGACTCTGGGCAGAACCGGCCCCCATCACAAAACACCCAATCAACAGAATCACAGCGGCGGTTCGTCCGTTCAGCATCGAGACGCCTCCCAATCCCCGTTCTCCAACTATAGGACCACCCGGCGGCAGAAACCGGGGGGAAACGGCTGGAAACCCATCCTCCCGATGCCCGCAAGCGAGTGGTCCATCCCTTCTGATCCAAGCGGTCACAAACAACAAGCCGTCGTAAATATTCGGCTCTTACCTATTCATACTAAAGTGAAATCGGCCCCCTGTCAACAGAAAACCAATCTCTCCCGCTTTCCCATGTCCCCACGAGACGGCGGTGACCTCGTGCGGGGCGACAATGTCTCGTTGGTAGTGACGCCGTAAGGCGTTATCTTCTTATGCTCTTACGAGCACACTACGAACCAGAACCTGTTGGGAGTACCGGCTTTAGCCGGCTCGAACAAGACCGCCTGAAGGCGGTACTCCAAACGGTACCGCGCAAACGCGGGACTCCCAACAGGGAGCACCCCGAGCCCCGTGACTCGAAAGGTTGAGAAATCCGCGTGCAGAAAGCCGTCCCTCGTGCTATAATGTGACCGGTACGATGCCAACGATGACCGACCGAACCGTACATCATGTTTCGCCTACCGCAGATTATCGGGCCTTCACGCTCATCGAGCTGCTGGTCGTGATCTCGATCATCGCCCTGCTGATGGCGATCTTGACCCCGACCCTGCAGAAGGTCCGCAAACAAGCCAAGCACGTGATGTGCCGGTCCAATCTCAAGCAATGGGGCCTCGTCTGGTCGATGTACACGGAGGATTGCGGCGGCAAGTTCCCGCCCTATCTCGCGGACACGTGGATGCGGCAGCTCGTCCAGTACTACTCCAACACCAACGCTCTGCTCTACTGCCCCATGACGACCAGGACGGCCGAGGAAGGCGCCCCGGTCCGCTACGCCGTCATCGGCACCGCCCGTGACCCCAAAGGCAGCTACGCCATCAACGAATGGGTCTACGACAGTCAAGACACCAGTGGCGGCCGCAGCCTGGAGGACTATTGGCGGAACACCGGCCATAGAGGCTTGAGCAACGTGCCCATCATGGGTGACGCCTCGGTGCGGTCGGACGTCCAGCCGTTCCCGTTCGATACGCCCCCCACCTACGAAGGCGAGCCACGCACCGGCGTCGGCACCGCCGGCAACGAGATGCGCCTCTACTGCATCGACCGTCACGACGGCGCAATCAACCTCCTCTTCATGGACTGGACTGCCCGCCCGGTCGGCCTCAAGGAACTGTGGATTCTGAAATGGCACCGCAGCTTCAACGTCACCGGCCCCTGGACCCGCGCCGGCGGCGTCGCCCCCGCCGACTGGCCTCAGTGGCTGCGCTCCTTCCGGGACTACTGACCCGCCAGTCGAATGCTGTGCGTGATCCGGGCCAGTCCAATCTGCTGCACGAGCGTCACCGCTGACAACCTGCCCGTTTTGGCGTCGTAAGTGCTGTCGCTGCGATGCAGCGGACCGGTCTCGCGGAGCGTCACGGAGCCCTGCCCCACCTCGCCGACGGTGACCGTCGTCCCCACCGAGTCGCTAGGTCCGTCCCTATCCCGCATATTTCATCGGGGTCGGCAAACCCTGCGGACGACCGAATTCGCGATAGGGTGTGACCGAATATGATTCTCCGGCCGCCGTCGGCGCACAACACCCCCTTACCCCCGACGCGGCACCAGGGTTTTCCACGCGTCAGCCGGAAGCCGGGCAACGCACCGGCAGAGCACGCAGGCGGCCCAGGATTTGAGCAAACAGGTCCTTCCGCGGATAGCTCTCCGCCAGATGGATCACCACCCGCCGCACGGAACAGGCCACTCGGGCTCCGATCTTTAGCAGCTTCAGGCGAATCGTGTCCACTTGGGCGTGGGCCAATTCCGTATCGGCCAGAGCTTGCTGACGCAGGTTATCCACCAAGAGGTAGGCGGCCGCCGAGAGGAGTACCCGAAATTGGTTCGCCACGAAGTCATGGCAACTGGTCCGATCGGCAAACAAGCCCAACTGCTGTTCCTTGATCCGGTTCTCGGCGTCCCCGCGTTGGCAATAGACCGCGTCATACAGCGGTTGCGGCTCGCCGCCCAGATTGGTCACGAGAAAGCGGGTATTGGGTCCCTCGTCCAGGTATTCGGCTTTGACGATCACTCGGCGCTCGCGGTCCCAGGTCTCGGCTCCATAGACCAACTCCCCAAAGAGCCGCTGCTTCTCGTTCGTCTGAGCAAACTGGGCGGCGGCGGCCTCCGTCCAGGGACGAGCCAAGCGTTTCAGCACCGCATTGCGGGCCAGGCCGATGATATAACCTACATCATGGCGGTCGCACCAACGCATCAGTTTCCAGCGACAAAAACCACTGTCTCCGCGAAAGATGATCCGCACGTTCGGCCACTGTTGCCGGAACCGTTTCACCAGCAGTTTCAAGATCGCCCGGCTGTGCTTGGCCCCATCGATATTGGCGGGCCGCAGATACGCCACCAGCAACTGGCGGCCGCAGAAGACGTACAAGGGCAAAAAGCAGTACTGGTCATAATACCCGTGAAAGAACCGCATCTCCTGGTTCCCATGCACGGGATCGTTGGTGGGGTCAAAGTCCAGGATCAATTCTTTCGGCGGGGTAATCTGCGATTGCATGAAGGTCTCGACAAAGACCTCGGCGATCTGGGCCAGGGCCTGCCGATCCACGCGGTTCTCCAGGCGGCACAAGGTCGGCGGCGACGCCAGCGGCAAGTCGGCACGAACGCCCCGCTCGGAGAGAACTTGAAACAGCGGGTCTTCGCGCAGACTCTGGTGGTCGTTGAGGTCTTCATAGCCCAGCGCGATGCCGAAGATGCGTTGGGCCAAGAGGGTCCTTTGGGAATGAGCGATAAAGAAAGGATTGCGGGGATCGAAGATACAGGCATTGATCGCGTCGATCAGACCCAGCGAGCGATCCGCCTCCCGCAGCAGCAAGGCTCCCCCATCGGAGGTCAGCCGACCGCCGCGAAAGTCGGCTTGGATGTTCTGACGCTTGAGGCTTGCAAACAGCAGGGGTTCGGTGGTACAGTCTGTCATAGAAATGGCCTTTCTGTCTGAGGGCAGGAATCGTTACAACTCCTTACCCTACCGGCAGTTAGGCCATTTGTCTACTGAAAAACACCAAAATTCGATGAAATATGCGGGCTATGCTCCCCGCCATGACATTCTTCGAACCTCCACCCTCCGACTTCGAAGGACGAGGTCCACCTGTTCGAAGGAGAAACGGTCCAGACCAAGTCGTCCAAAGCGGGATCCCACCAGTTGCGCGGCGTGCTTGGCATCGCCGGCCGCTCGTCCGAGAAGATCTTGAAAATGCATACTTGTACGGATGGACACGCCAACGAAGATCCTGTAATATGGTAGCAGTTGTCCACGGATCGGGGCGTACGCAGGACGCGTGACACGGAGGCTGTGGACTGTGCCTGTAGGGTGAAAGGGTGGATTCTTGCGCACAAGGGAGAAGCGTGCTGGAGAGCCTTTGGAGTTGGTTGGGGGCGAAAACCGGGGTAGGGGAGAAGACGCACCCCGGCGGAGCGCCCACTTTCGAGCTGCTGGAGCCGCGGCTGCTCTTGAACGCCGACCTGTCCAGCATTTCACCCATTCTTACGTATGATGCCCCTCCAACCGGACAGGCTGTCCACGTCGATCTCGACCGGCAAAACGATCCGATCCAGACAGACTTGTCGCGTATTGTCACTATCGACGTAGCGTCTGACGCTCAGACAAACCAGTCCGCATCAACGCCGGTGTCCTCAGGGCATCCGGCTGCACCGGTTGAATGTGAGGTTCTGACAGAGGCGACCTCCACAGATTCCTCGGGCATGCGGGAAGATGAAGCTGTCGATCCGGTCATTCCGGGCCAGCAGGATATTGCACTTCGTTCAGGCACCTCATCTATCGGGATTCGCGGGCCTCCTGCCCTGCCGGGCCTGCGAGTCGTCGATCCAGACCTCTCCAACTGGCAGGGCCAGATTATCTACCTCAACTTCGACGGTGCCCAGAGCGTCACCTACCACGGCCCCCTAACCGTCGGTCCATTTGACGTTCCCGCCTTCTCCCTCGGGGGCACGGCCCTGGCCGGGCAGGAACAGGCCGTCGTCGCCGAAATCCTCTCCCAATTGCAGCAGACCTTCGCTGGTTGCAGCGTGATCTTCACCGCCGCCAAGCCCGCGCAGAATGCGGAGTACTCCACGATCTACATCGGTGGCCACGACGCGGTGTTCTCCCACTACGGTTCATTCCTGGGCTTGGCCGAACAGGTGGATGCCGGGAATGGAGATCGTCACGATAATGCGTTTGTTTTCAGCGACAGCGTCTTGGCGGTCCACCCCTCTTGGAGAGTTGACGACACGGCGGCTCAACTGGCCGGAACGATTACCCACGAGGTCGGACACCTGCTGGGGATGGCCCATGCCAATACCGTAGGCACTTCTTCCCATCCCGACGGCTCCGCGTGGGACGCCGTGGCAGCGACGCAGACGGTACGATGGGTGGGCGGCTCCGGCAATTGGTCGGATCCAACCCACTGGGACACCGGGGTCGTTCCCAACAATAGCGGCAGCAACACCTACAACGTCATTATTGACCTCGCCGGCTCGAACCCGACCATCACCGTGGACCAGGACGTGACGATTGGCCGCCTGACCGATTCCGAGGCGATCAGGCTGCTCGTCCCTGGGTCCATGACCGTCAAGAGTGGAATGGAGCTGAACGGAGTGCTGACGTTGGCTGATGGACCGACCGTCCTGTCTTTCGAAGGCACGCAGACTCTTTCCGGAACGGGCGAGGTGGTATTCGGGGCCGGCGGTTCCGGCTGGATGTACGCCCGGGGCGCGGACAGTAGTCATCCCGCGACGCTGACGATTGGTCCAGGGATCACGATTCACGGCGGCTCTCAGGAGGCATGGATTCAGGGCTTCTATAATAATGACACGCTCGTGAATCAGGGAACGATCCGTGCGGACACGTCGGCCGCAATGATCACGGTGGC